>ERZ772877.77-NODE-77-length-176045-cov-17.4682_pt1 | contig 176045 bp, 150 predicted proteins | sample MGYA00580583_ERZ772877 | MGnify/ENA primary metagenome ERZ772877 (study PRJEB29015, sample SAMEA2737661) | human gut metagenome | biome: human gut; feature: human-associated habitat; material: faeces | place: China | collected 2012 ... | reverse complement strand
AAAACCCTGAAATATCAAGCGTTTGAGAAGAAATACAAGACTTAAATGGAGATATGAAAAGATGATTAAAGTACTATTTATCTGCCACGGCAATATCTGCCGCTCACCGATGTCTGAATTTATTTTAAAAGACATGGTTGAGAAGCGTGGCATAAAAGATAAATTTGATATAGCATCGGCGGCGACATCGACTGAGGAGATATGGAACGGCAAAGGCAATTCTATATATCCGCCGGCACAGGCAGAACTAAAAAAACACGGAATTGGAAAGACTGCGTATACCAATTTCAGCAGCAAGCGGGCACGACAGGTCACAAAGCAGGATTACAATTACTATGATTATCTTTTGTGTGCGGACAGCAGCAATATACGCAATACAATAAGAATTACAGGGCCTGACACAGATAACAAAATAAAGCTTCTTCTGGATTATACAGACCGCAAAGGCAGCAGTATTGCTGACCCGTGGTATTCAGGCAATTTCGTTGATACATATAGGGATGTTGTGGAAGGCTGTGAAGGCTTCCTTGCATATCTGGAATTACAGCATGTTATATAAATTTATAAAAATCATCAAACACATAACATTTCAACAGATTAATCAAAATGGAGAAGTATTATGAATCTTGAAAAATATTTTGAAATAATGCATTTGACTGAAAAACTAAAAAATAATACAAGACATTCATGGCTTTCATCTGGAAGACGTGAAAGTGTTGCTGAGCACTGTTATAGACTTACACTTATGGCTTATTTTATGAAGGATGAGTTTAAAGATGCAGACATAGATAAGGTAATCAGAATGTGTATGTTTCACGATATCGGGGAGGCGTTCACAGGCGATATTCCGACATTTGAAAAGAAAGAAAAAGACAGCCTTAAAGAAGAGAAAATAGTTGAAAATTGGATAGATGAACTGCCAAAGCCGTATAAAAAAGAACTTTATGATTTGTTTAAAGAGATGGAAGATCAGGTTACAACTGAAGCCAAACTGTATAAGGCACTTGACAGGATGGAGGCGGTTATCCAGCATAACGAGGCTGATATAAGAACATGGTTGCCGTTAGAATATGAGTTGCAGCTCTCTTATGGTGAAAAAGAGGCGGCATTTAGTAAAGTGACTGAAAAACTAAAAGAACATGCAAACAAAGATACAATAGAAAAGATAGAAAAAGCAAAATTTGCAGGTTATGTAAAGAAAGATATCAGCGATTCAGTAATATCGGATAATATCGGCATAATAAGGCTTGTTCTTGGTGCATGTTTTACTAATTGTTATATTGTATACAATATCAGGACGAATAACTGTCTGGTTATTGACCCAGCGGATGATGCAGAAAAGATAATTGATAATATCAGTAAAAATGGGCTGAAGCCACAGTATATTCTGGTGACGCATGGGCATACGGACCACATACTTGCACTTGGTGCTTTGAAAGAAAAGTATAATATTCCTGTAGTTATCAGCAGGATTGATGCACTGCGTCTTCTTGATGAAGAACTGATAAATGAAAGACCATATGTTGAAGTGCCTTATAAAGCCGTATATCCATCTGTTTTATTAGGAGAGGGTGATGAAATCTGGCTTGATGATATAAGATTTGAAACCATGATTTTACCGGGGCACACACCGGGTTCTGCTGCATTTCAGATTGATTTTAAAAACAGCACGGGACACAGAACAGATGAAAACAAAGATACAGCTGCCAAATATATGGATGCTGAAAATACAATATATCAGGTTGGTGATTCAAATGAACCGGATAATATAAAAGGCATAATTTTTACGGGTGATACCATGCTTGCGGGAGGACATGGAAAGACAAGTCTGCCGGGTGGAAATGAAGAAGATATGATTAAGTCTTTACAGCGTTTAAAAGATATAGACGGAAATTATCTGATTTATCCGGGACATAAGGAAATTACGACATTAAAAAAAGAAAGACAATAAAAACAGCGGATGAAAAACGAATCAGAAGGAAATCTTCAGTTAGTTATCGTTTTTCATCCGCTTAATTTTACAGGACATTTATTAAATTGGATTATTTAACCAACGTGTGTTGTACTATAATACTAAAAAATTTTATAAAAATCTATAAAATATTAAAATTCATTTCCGGGAAATTTTGGAATTCCGTCAAAGCCAGGCTTTAAATCTTCGTCAGTCGGAATGTAGTCTGTCATTTCGCCGTTATTGAACTTTTCGTAAGCAACCATGTCGAAGTAACCTGTGCCTGTAAGACCAAATACAATAGTCTTTTCTTCGCCTGTTTCCTTGCATTTGAGAGCTTCGTCGATTGCAACACGGATTGCGTGGCTGCTTTCAGGAGCTGGAAGAATGCCTTCAACTCTTGCGAACTGTTCAGCTGCCTCAAATACAGAAGTCTGTTCTACACTTCTTGCCTCGATAATTCCGTCATGGTAGAGCTGTGAAACAACAGGGCTCATACCGTGGTAGCGTAATCCGCCGGCGTGGTTGGCAGAAGGGATAAATCCGCTTCCGAGTGTATACATCTTAGCAAGAGGGCATACCTTTCCTGTATCGCAGAAATCATATGCAAACACGCCTCTTGTAAGGCTTGGGCATGATGCAGGTTCAACTGCAATAATCTGATAGTCATGTTCACCGCGGAGCATTTCACCGGCAAATGGAGAAATAAGACCACCGAGGTTGGAGCCGCCACCGGCACATCCGATGATAATATCAGGAACAATATCATATTTTTCAAGAGCAGCTTTAGTCTCAAGACCTATTACAGTCTGGTGGAGAAGTACCTGATTGAGAACGCTTCCGAGAACATAGCGGTAACCTTCCTGGCGTGATTCGGCTTCGACTGCCTCAGAGATTGCACATCCGAGACTTCCTGTTGTGCCGGGATGTTCAGCAAGAATCTTCTTTCCGACTTCTGTAGTTGTGCTTGGAGAAGGAGTGACTTTTGCTCCGTATGTACGCATAACTTCACGTCTGAATGGCTTCTGTTCGTAAGAAACTTTTACCATATAAACCTGACAGTCAAGTCCGAAATAAGAGCATGCCATAGAAAGTGCAGTACCCCACTGACCGGCACCGGTCTCTGTTGTAACACCTTTAAGCCCCTGCTTTTTTGCATAATAAGCCTGTGCGATAGCAGAGTTAAGCTTGTGGCTTCCACTTGTGTTATTGCCTTCAAATTTATAGTAAATCTTAGCAGGTGTCTGCAATTTTTTCTCAAGACAATATGCACGGACAAGAGGTGACGGACGATACATCTTGTAGAAATCAACGATTTCTTCAGGAATAGGAATATATGCATTAGTTTCGTCAAGTTCCTGTGCGATTAATTCATCACAAAATACAGCTTTCAAATCATCTGCTGTCATTGGCTTTAAAGTTGCTGGATTGAGGAGCGGAGCCGGTTTATTTTTCATATCGGCACGCACGTTGTACCATGATTTTGGCAGCTCATCCTCGTTAAGATAAATTTTGTACGGAATTTTTTTCTCTGAACCCATAATAATAAATAACTCCTTTTGTTTTTAAAAACTATTTAAAATATCGTATCATAAATAGTGAAAATTAGCAATGATTAAAAGTGCATCAATATTAAATTTATTAAGAAAAAATACTTGCATACTTTGCGATAAAGCGATAATCTATCGGAGACACAAAACAGTAATTAGCGGAGATAAACAATGGCAGGAATGGCGGATATGAAAAACAGAAAAAAAGATGTACTGCGAAAAGTCTTTGGATATGATTCATTCAGGACGGGGCAGGAGGAAATTGTGGATAACATACTTCTGGGACGCGATGTTTGTGGAATAATGCCTACAGGAGCAGGTAAATCAATATGTTACCAGCTTCCGGCGTTATTGCTTCCAGGCATAACAATAGTAGTATCTCCGCTTATTTCACTTATGATAGACCAGGTAAAAGCATTGAACGAGGCAGGGGTTCATGCAGCATACATAAACAGTGCCCTCACCGAAAACCAGATTACGAAAGCACTTTATAATGCGATGTGTGGCAGATACAAAATAGTCTATGTTGCACCGGAAAGACTTGAAACCAACAGATTTCTTGAATTTGTGCTTAATGCCGATATTTCGATGATTACGATAGATGAGGCACACTGCATATCACAGTGGGGACAGGATTTCAGGCCAAGCTACCTTAAAATAGTGAATCTTATAAAAATGCTGCCAAAAAGACCCGTTGTAAGTGCATTTACAGCAACAGCAACGCAGGCAGTAAAAGATGATATTGTATGCGTGCTGGGACTGAATAATCCTTTTATAAAGGTGACCGGATTTGACAGGAGTAACCTGTATTTTGAAGTGCGTCAGCCGAATAATAAGGATGCAGAAGTGCTTAATTATGTGCTTTCTCACAGGGATGACAGTGGAATAATATATTGTGCCACAAGAAAAAATGTTGACAAAGTATATGCGATGCTTGCTAAAAATGGAATTGCAGTTACAAGGTATCATGCCGGGCTTGATAATGATATGAGAAAAGCCAATCAGGAAGATTTCATATATGATGAAAAACCGGTAATTGTGGCAACAAATGCGTTTGGCATGGGTATAGACAAGTCAAATGTAAGATATGTGCTTCATTATAATATGCCTCAGTGTATAGAAAATTATTATCAGGAAGCGGGAAGAGCCGGCCGTGATGGAGAACCTGCAGAATGTATATTGCTTTTTTCGCCGCAGGATGTTATTATCAACGAATTCCTCATCGAAAATAAAGGGGAAAATAACGAATTTACTGAAGAGGAAAGAAAAGCTGTACATGACAATGATATACGCAGATTGAAAAAAATGCGTTACTACTGCAGTACAAAAGAGTGTCTGAGAGAATACATGCTAAACTATTTTGGCGAGTATTCAGGAAAAGATGACTGTGGCAACTGCAGCAACTGTTCTGCAGTATTTGAAGAAAAGGATGTAACAAATACAGCTTCAGCTATTATTAAGACAATAAAAGAGTGTCATGAAAGATTTGGAACATCGGTAATAACAGGGACGCTTCGCGGTGAAAATAAGGCAAAACTAAGAAGTTACGGAGTTGACAGGTATTCGACATTCGGAATGTGTCGTCAGATGAGTGAAAGCTTTATAAAAGGCGTTATTGACAAGATGCTGCTTGATGGGTATCTTAGGGAAACGGATGATATGTACAGACTTCTTAAACTTACAGAAACTTCAGATATGCTGATATCAGGTGAAGAGCATCTTATTATGAAATGGTCGGAACGAAAAGAAGAATTCAAAAAAGAAAAGCGTACACCAAAAAGCCTCGATGCAGACGGCCTTATGCTGTTTGAAAGACTGCGTATGTTAAGAATTGATATTGCACGAAATGAAAATGTGCCGCCATATATAGTCTTTTCAGATAAGGCACTTACTGATATGTGCATAAAAAGACCACATACAAAAGCAGAAATGCTTAATGTAAACGGTGTTGGTGAAAATAAATACGAAAGATACGGAAAAGAGTTTCTTAAATGTATAAAAGAACACGAAAATCAGGAGGATACACATGGTTAAAGACATGACAAAAGGTTCGCCGATGAAACTGATTCTTGGATTTGCAATTCCTATGCTTATGGGAATGCTTTTTCAGCAGTTTTACAATCTGGTGGACACAATGATTGTTGGAAAAACATTAGGCGTAGATGCACTTGCGGGCGTTGGAGCTACGGCGTGCATTAACTTTATGATTATTGGTTTCTGCATGGGAGTATGTAACGGATTTGCGATTCCTGTTGCACAGCAGTTTGGAGCAGGCAAATATTCGGAACTCAGAAAATATGTATATAATGGATATATTTGCAGCATTATATTTTCGGTTGTGCTGACGGTCGCATCAGTTGTGGGCTGCCGCGGTATACTTACACTTTTAAGGACACCTTCCAATATTTATGAGCATGCATATGCATATATTGTTGTAATATTTGCAGGAATACCAACGGTTTTCCTTTATAATATGGTTTCTGGTGTAATCCGTTCACTTGGTGACAGCAAGACACCTGTATATTTCCTTGTCGTTTCGGCAGTTATAAATATAATACTTGATTTTGTATTTATTCTTGTATTTAAAATGGGAGTTGCCGGGGCTGCATGGGCGACAGACATATCACAGCTTATATCAGGTGTGGCATGTTATATTTATATGAATAAAAAATATGATATACTGAAATTCCAGAAGCAGGAGAAGAAGTTTAAAAAGGTTTATGTTAAGAATCTTTGCATAAATGGAATTCCTATGGGACTGCAGTATTCAATCACTGCAATAGGAAGTGTAATTCTTCAGGCAGCAGTAAATACGCTTGGCTCAGTCTATGTTGCGGCAATGACAGCAGGCTCAAAGATATTTACATTTACATGTTGTCCGTTTGATGCACTCGGTTCGACGATGGCAACATATGGTGGTCAGAATGTAGGAGCCGGCAAAACGGACCGTCTCGGAAAGGGAATTAAGGCTGCGGGAATAATAGGAATTATATACAGCATTGTTGCATTTGTTCTTTTATATTTCTTTGCAAGTTACATTGCACTTCTGTTTGTGGCAGCATCAGAGACAGAGATAATAAGACTGACCCATCAGTTTATTGTATATTCGGCATTGTTCTATATACCGCTTACATTTGTCAATGTAATAAGATTTTGCATACAGGGTATGGGATTTTCAACATTTGCAATACTTGCTGGAGTGTTTGAGATGGCGGCAAGAACATTTGCGGCAGTTATGCTGGTTCCGGTTATGGGATATAGCGGTGCGTGTCTTGCAAATCCGCTCGCATGGATTGCAGCGGACATATTCTTGTTCCCGGCATTTATGTATTGTAAAAAGCGACTTGAGAGAGCAGGAAAAACAGCATAAAGAAAAAATAAAAGGCTTCGCATCCGTGAATAAAGCAATTCTCACGGACAGCGAAGCTTTTTGTAAGCTTTGCATATCAATGCTACAGATGGCATATTTTGTGCAGATGTATATTTAAAAATGCATGATTTCTATTAAGAAAATCCATGCGAGTCCATAGTATGTTACGACGGCAACAAGGTCGTTTACTGTTGTGATAAGCGGACCTGAAGCAACTGCCGGGTCGATATGGATTTTTTTGAAAAACATAGGTATAAGTGTTCCCACAAGGCTTGATATAAGCATTGCAAGCATAAGTGCAGCACCGATACAGAGTGAGATGCTGAATGAAAACAGTATTGATGCACCCTTAAAAAAGTGGATATAGCTGCCAATGCATATAAGTGATAATATGCCGAGAATCAGTCCGTTGATAAGACCAACGCGGCCTTCTTTAAACACAAGTCCGAATTTTTGTCTGGCAGTCAGATCTTCATCCATGAGAACACGGATAGTAACAGCGAGTGACTGCGTACCTACATTTCCGGCCATATCAAGTATAAGTGACTGGAAACACATAACAATAGTAAGCTGGGCAACTACAGTTTCAAATATTCCTACAACAGATGAAACAACAAGTCCAAGACCGAGAAGTATAATCAGCCATGGCAGACGTTTTTTGATACTCTGTTTTAGCGGCTCATGCAAGTCCTCTTCAGAAGTAAGACCGGCAAGCATGGCGTAATCTTCACCCATTTCATCATCAACGACTTTAACAATATCCTGTGCGGTTATAACTCCTAAAAGCCTGTTATTTTCATCGAGTGCAGGAATAGAATCCTCTGAGTAATCTTTAATCCATTCGATACAATCGTCAATATCTTCTTTGGCATAGACGAAAGGATATGACGTTACAATTAAATCTGAGAGCGGCATATCAGCTCTGGCGATGATAAGCTCATTAAGGCTTATGGCACCACAGAAAACATCATTTTCATCTTCAACATAGATTGTAGAAATATTATCATTTTCGGCGGCCTGATTTACAAGCTCACGCATAGCCTGTTTAATTGTAAGTGTAGAGTGGATTAAAACGAAATTTGTTGTCATTTTGCTGCCTATCTGGTCATCGTCAAATGAAGAGATAAGAGCAATGTCACGTCTTGCATCATTACCTATAAGCTCGATTAAATCATCGCGTGTTTTTTTATCAAGGTGCTGGAGAACAAAAACTGCTTTGTCAGCGTCCATTTCGGATACAACAGCAGCTTTCTTCTTGATATCGAGCTCCTTGAAATATGTCGGAATATTGTCTTCGTCAACATATTCAAATATATCTGAAAGCTCGTCAATATTAAGCAGCCTGTATAATCTCTGTCTTTCTGATATGCTCATGCTGTCAAGTGCAGCGGCAATATCATTTTCATGATAATCAAGCAGCTTGTCTTTAATCTGTGCAGGGGATGCGTTGCTTCTGATAATAGAAGCGATTTCCTTTTCGTAGTCAGGTTTTGCTGAAGAAAGTTCCTCAGCAGTAGTGTTTACGATGTCTTTTTCTTCCATCACAATCTCCTTTCATATTCAGTTAGAAATAGTCTGTAGCGACCGGACATGAAAATCATTGCCAGAAAAAGCAGGAGAAAAAAATCCGATGCAGATAACCGGATTTATGAAAGTTTTTCATATTTAGAAATGAAGAAATTTATAGACTTAAAATGAGACCCGCCATGACAAAAGTGCCGGGTTTAAAATCTATATTCTTATATGAATTCTTCTGATTTTTGCAGACAATGATGCTACTTCGCCCGTAACTGTCGTCAGTCATGATCTCACCTCGTTTTCATAAAATAATATTAAAAATAAATATGCGGAAAAATCCCACAAAGAAGATTATAGTTCACTGCAAATAAAAAAGTCAAGAAATAATATAATAAATATTATGAGCTGTTATATAAAAAGACAACCATATATAAGCAGATAAATTTATGGCTTATATAATGGCTGTCTCTATTATTAAAAAATCAAATATTTTTTGACGTATGTAAATTGTGTTCATGAAGATATTTTTCTTTGGTTGCAAGACCACCTCGTATGTGTCGTTCCTGTTTGTTAATGTCAAGAACCTTTCTTGCCTCACTTGCAAGTGAGGGATTAATACGTGCTAATCTTGAAGTGACATCTTTGTGAACAGTGCTTTTGCTGACACCGAATTTTCTTGCCGTCTGACGGACGGTAGCTTTTGTTTCGATAATATATTCAGCAGTTTTTATAGCCCGTTCTTCGATATAACCTTTCAATCAAAACCCCTGCATATTTGTTTGTATATCATATTCAATAATTAAGACAAATATGACCTCAAAGCGTTTTGAAAATATAGATTAAAGAATGGATGTTATAGTTAAATCAGGTGCTGCAGATAAATCAATAAATTTATCTTTGCAACGTATAACCGGTCTGCTTAAACTTCTGTCGTTAATGAGTACAACTTCACCTGTCTCGCCATTTGAAAGTTTGACATTGTTGTGAATGTATGATGATGCAACATTTTTAAAGAATGGAAGTGCAAACTTAGGGTCAAGTGTTGAAAAACACTCTTGTTCCATAAGATGTATAACTGTAAAAGGACATACAGCACTTCTGTAAACTCTGTCTGATGTCATTGCGTCATAAATGTCGGCAATTGCAATTATTTTTGCAAAATCAGGAATCTTTTCGCTTGTAAGTCCAAAAGGATAGCCTGTACCATCACATTTTTCATGATGAAGCAGACACGCTTCTTTAACTCTTGAGTCGATATCTTTATCTTTTATAATATCATAACCTTCGTTTACATGGGCTTTCATAACCTCAAATTCAGTAGGTGTAAGCTTGCCTGGTTTTTCAAGAATTTTCCTAGGAATACGGACTTTGCCTATATCATGCAAAAGACCACACAGTGTAAGAACATGCACATCTTCTTCGGAATAACCGAGCCATTCACCTATAATAGATGCAACAAGTGCAACATTTACGCTATGGGCATAAGTAAGGTCGTCAAACTGGCGTAAACTGTGCAGCATGTCAAACATCTGAAGTTTGTTTGAATATGTATTCATGAGAGAAAGGGGATAAGTAAGAAGTTCATCCACGTCAACATCTGCATTACGGTTTACAATATCATTTAACTGTGATTTTAAATCAGAAATTCCTTCATTGTATTCTTTACAGAAAGCTTTGAATTCTTTGCTGTTTCTTACCTTTTCGTAATATGTAGAATTGTCATTCTCGACAGGTCTTACAGGTTCGGTGTAATCTTTATCAATAATCTCAATTTCAAGAATGTGGTTTGCAGAAATCTTTGCAATCATATCCATATCAAGCTTTGTGCCTGATGCAGCAATAAGAGAGCCATCGCTGTTAAGGACATCTTTAGAAAGAGTCATTCCGTCATCGGCATCAAAAATAAACACTGTCTTTGTATGTATGTTATTAGATGATGAATTATTATCTGACATAATTAAAATACTCCCGTTTAGATATAAAATAATATCGTCATTTGAATATGATTTTATTATAGAAAAAATGGGGCAAATTGTCAATTTTATAAAATAAAATAAAATATATTTCGGTAAAAACACTTGACTAGTAAGTATTAATTGTGTAATATTCATTTGAAATAAAAATATAACGAGTGAGTATCATGTAGCGGTATGCTTTATGATATTACATCCCTTATTTAGAGTGGCGGAGACACATAGGGTCTGTGAAGCCCGGCAACCCCGTAGGCAATGGCAGTGATTTGATGATTGAACTGTTGCAAGGAAGGTGCCAACCTGAGCGAAGATATCCGGATTATACCGGAAGTTCGAACAATAAGAGGATTTCGAGTCTTGATGATTGCGGGTCCTTTTACGAGGGCTCTTTTTTTTCGTTATGTTTTAATTAATGTAACCACATATACAATTAATTTTTATGAAGAAAGGAATTATTATGGAAAGAAGATTATTTACATCAGAATCTGTTACTGAAGGACATCCTGATAAAATCTGTGACCAGGTATCAGATGCAATACTTGACGCTTTATATGAGCAGGACCCATATTCAAGAGTAGCCTGCGAGACACTTACAAATACAGGATTTGTAATGGTTATGGGTGAGATTACAACAAAGGCAAATATCGACATTCCTCAGATTGTACGTAACACAGTTACAACAATCGGATATGACAGCTCAGAAAAGGGATTTGACGGAAATACATGTGCAGTTATGGTTGCACTTGACAAGCAGTCTGCAGATATTGCAATGGGTGTTGATAAAGCACTTGAAGCAAAAAATGGTGAAGAAGATGACGCTGCGATTGATGCAATCGGTGCCGGTGACCAGGGTATGATGTTTGGTTATGCAACTAATGAGACACCGGAATATATGCCATATTCAGCTGCACTTGCACAGAAACTTGCAAGACAGCTTACAGCTGTAAGAAAGAACGGACCTCTTTCATATTTAAGACCTGACGGAAAGACACAGGTTACTGTAGAATATGATGAAAATAACAAACCAGTCAAGCTTGATGCTATTGTTGTTTCTTCACAGCATGCACCTGAAATTTCACAGGAACAGATTCATGAAGATATCAAGAAATATGTAATTGATGCGGTTGTTGATCCTGCAATGATAGACGAAAATACAAAGATTTTCATTAATCCTACAGGAAGATTCGTAATCGGCGGACCTAACGGCGACAGCGGTCTTACAGGACGTAAGATTATCGTTGATACTTACGGCGGTGTTGCAAGACACGGCGGCGGAGCTTTCTCAGGAAAGGACTGCACAAAGGTTGACCGTTCGGCAGCTTATGCAGCACGTTATGTTGCAAAGAATATCGTTGCAGCAGGAATAGCTGACAGATGCGAAATCCAGCTCTCATATGCAATTGGTGTTGCACATCCTACATCAATCATGGTTGATACATTTGGAACCGGCAAGCTTTCAGAAGATAAGATTGTTGAGCTTATCAGAGAAAACTTTGATTTAAGACCGGCAGGAATTATCAAGATGCTTGATTTAAGACGTCCTATCTACAAGCAGACTGCAGCTTATGGTCATTTTGGTCGTCCGGATCTTGATCTTCCATGGGAAAAGACAGATAAAGCAGAATTATTAAAAAAATATTTATAAAAACAATTGTAAAATAACATTACGGTAATGTATAATAATAAGAGCCGGATGTGGGACAGACTTCCTGCATCCGGCTCTTATCAGTTTATTTAAGGAGATTTTGATGGAAGGGTATTATACAATTGAGAGATGGCTGGCATTCTTTTTTATATACAGCTTTCTCGGGTGGTGCATTGAATCAACTATAGTTTCTGTGAGTAAAAGAAAGCTTACAAACAGAGGATTTTTAAAAGGTCCTATGCTTCCATTATATGGTTTTGGGGCTTTGACAATTATAATTTCGACACTGATGGTTGCTGATAATGCAGTTCTTGTATATATATGCGGCATGATTGCGGCTACTGCACTTGAATACGTAACAGGTGCTGCAATGGAAGCTATATTTAATATGAAATATTGGGATTACAGTGACAAAAAGTTTAACATTCATGGATATATATGCCTGAAATCATCGCTTTTCTGGGGATTTTTGTCAGTTGTGCTTGTTATGGTAATCCATGTGCCTATAGCAGAATTTATTGATTCACTTGACATAAGAATTCTTACGGCAGTTTTGCTGGTTATAATTGTGATTGCTGCGACCGATACAGTATTTGCATTTAAGAAAGCACTTGATTACCAGAAGCTTCTTGCTTATGAGTCTATGATAAAGAAAGAAATTTCGGAAATATCAGAAAGACTTGCGGAAGCAAAAGAAGCATTTACGGAAAAGGCAACTGCAAAGCAGATAGAATATTTTTCTAATCAGGAGCAGAAAGTTGAAAGACTTCGTCTTGAACTTGACGCTGCAAAGGAGAAAGCAGGTAAACTTCACAAATCACTTTTAAAGAGCTTCCCATCTGCTTCATCTAAGAGGTTTGGCGAGGCATTTGAAGAGATTAAGAAGTATGTAAGCACTAAGAAACAGTAAAGATATTAAAAAAAATTATAAATTTATTTAAAATAAGTCTTTTAAATTTTTTTTTTATTGTATATAATGATATTTAGGCATAAAATCTTTATTGCGTGGTACTTTGGCAGTGGTTTGTGCCGGAAGATTTATGGATGATTGGATATTGAACAGCTTAGTACAAAGTGAAAGGAGTAATTTCATGCTGTCAACAGATATAGGAATTGATTTGGGAACAGCCAGTATTCTGGTTTATATAAAAGGAAAAGGTGTTGTGTTAAAGGAGCCTTCAGTTGTTGCTTTTGACAGAGATACTAATAAGATAAAGGCCATTGGTGAAGAGGCACGTCTCATGCTTGGACGTACACCTGGTAATATTGTTGCCGTAAGACCTCTTCGTCAGGGTGTTATTTCAGATTATACAGTAACAGAGAAGATGCTCAAGTATTTTATTCAGAAAGCTATAGGCAGAAGAATGTTAAAGAAGCCTAGAATCAGTGTTTGCGTACCTTCAGGTGTAACTGAGGTTGAAAAGAAAGCCGTTGAGGATGCAACACTTCAGGCAGGAGCAAGAGAAGTTGCAATTATTGAAGAGCCGATAGCAGCAGCAATCGGTGCCGGAATTGATATTTCAAGACCATGTGGTAATATGATTGTTGATATCGGTGGCGGTACTACAGATATAGCAGTTATCTCACTCGGAGGTACTGTTGTAAGTACGTCTATTAAGATTGCAGGTGATGATTTTGATGAAGCACTTGTAAGATACATGAGAAAGAAACACAATCTTCTTATCGGTGAGAGAACAGCCGAAGATATTAAGATAAAGATTGGTTCAGCATACCCAAGAGCAGAAGTTACAACTATGAATGTTAGAGGACGTAATCTTGTAACAGGTCTTCCTAAGACAGTAGAAGTGACATCAGAAGAGACAGAAGAAGCATTGAGAGAGGCAACTTCACAGATTGTTGAAGCAGTTCACAGTGTCCTTGAAAAGACACCTCCGGAACTTGCATCAGATATAGCCGACAGAGGAATTGTTCTTACAGGTGGTGGAAGTCTTCTTTCAGGACTTGAAGATTTAATTGAGGCAAAGACAGGTATTAACACAGTTACTGCTGAGGATCCAATGACAGCAGTTGCAATCGGTACAGGTAAGTTCATAGAATTCCTTGCCGGTTACAGAGATGAGAACTAAAAATATCAGGATGGAGGTCAGGTTATGGTAAGAGGCTTATATACTGCCTATACAGGAATGGTAAACAGCCAGCACAGACTTGATGTTGTATCCAACAATCTGGCGAATGCTACAACGACAGGATATAAAAAGGAAGGATGCACAACGCAGTCTTTTGATGCTGTTTATGGCATTAAGATTAAAGATGCGACAGTGGGTCATGTAAATCAGAATATCGGCAAGCTTTCGCTTGGAGCAAAAATCGGTGAAACGTATCGTAATTGGGAGCAGGGCTCTTTTGTTACAACAGATAATACATACGATTTTGCATTGTCAGGAAAGGGATTCTTTACGATTTCCTTTACAAACAAAGCCGGGGAGACATCAACGATGTATACCAGGGATGGGTCTTTTCAGATGAACGCAGATGGTTATCTGGTTACCAAGGATGGTGATTATGTGTTGGGAGAGAGCGGTGAGCCGATTGTTCTTCCGACAGATGCAACTAATATAGCAGTAGAACCTACAGGAGAGATATATGCTGATAATGAGTATGTAGATTCATTTCTTCTTACAGATTTTGAAGATTATAATTATCTCGAAATGTATGGTGAGAATCTTTATCGTGCCTTAGATGGTGCAACACAGGCAGATGAGGTTACTGCAACAGTTAATCAGGGATTTAAAGAAGCATCTAATATCAATGTTGTTTCAGAGATGGTTGAGATGATTAGTATCGCAAGAGAGTATGAGAGCGGTCAGAAGGTCATCAATGCCATGGATGAGATGATGAGTAAGATGGTATCAATTTCTGAGTTATAAGTTTAGATGAAAGGCAGACAGAATGGTAAGATCATTATATTCAGCTGCATCAGGAATGATGGCACAGCAGACAAATGTTGATGTAATTGCAAACAACCTTGCAAATGTTAATACAATAGGATATAAGTCACAGAGTGCTGAATTCAAGTCACTTTTATATCAGGATTTACAGGCTAAGACAACTTCTGCTAATGGAGAAAATAAGCCGGTAAGTGCACAGGTTGGACTTGGTTCAAGAATATCATCAATAACATCACATTACACACAGGGTTCAGCAAATGCAACGGATGGTACAACAGATTTCCTTATAAACGGAATGGGATTTTTTGCAATAGAAAATATTGATGGAAATGTATATTATACAAGAAATGGTAATTTCTTCTTATCAGTAGATACTGATGGAACAGTTCTTTGTACTGCAGAAGGTTATCCGGTTCTTAGTTCAGAAGGACAGCCTATTGTTCTTGACCCACAGTATCAGTCAACTAAGATTACAGTTGATGGAGATGGTAATATATGTTATCCTGACGAATCTAACAATGCACAGCCTATTGGAATAAAGATTGGATTATATCAGTTCCCTAATCCTTCAGGACTTACAAAGGTTGGTAATTCATATCTTGCAGAAAGTGATGCATCAGGCACAGCAATCAATGAAGAGGATGGGGTTGTAAGCAAGAGTAAATTAAAGCAGGGCTATCTAGAAAGCTCTAATGTTAATGTTGCTACAGAGATGGTTAATCTTATAACAGCACAGAGAGCTTATGAGCTTTGTTCAAAGGCTATTACAACATCTGATACAATGATGGAGCAGGCAAACAACTTAAAGAGATAATAAGCAGCAGGGAGAATTATTATGGATAATATTATCAGTAATGTTAATTCCATTTATACTAATGGAACATATGCATCCGGTACAGGTAATTCACTTGAAGATAAAATAAATAATAAAGATTTGTCAAAAGCAACAGATGATGAGCTCATGGAAGTCTGCAAAGATTTCGAGAGTTATTTCTTAGAACAGATGTTAAAGTCAATGGTAAAGATGACAAAAGTTGACGGTGATACGGATGATAGTAATCTGTATTCGTCACTTTTTGGAATGACTGATAATTCTGATTCGGGAATGAGTACACTTTCAAGTTATTTTGGTGATGAGATAGTTCAGCAGGTAGCTGACAAGATGACAGAGTCTAATGGTGGAAAAGGTCTTGGACTTGCACAGCAGCTTTACGAACAGATGAAGAGAAACTACGGAGTTAGTGAGGTATAATTATTTTGGAATATGAAGCTGTAAAATACGTTGAGGGATTTGTTGAAAATATTATTTTCCGCAATGAAGATAACGGATATACGGTGTTTGATATTACATATAATGGTGAAGAAGTAACCTGCGTTGGTGTATTAAGTTACATCAGTGCAGGTGAATTTATAGCCGCACAGGGTGAATTTGTCAAACATCCCGTGTATTACATGCAATTTAAAATAAAATCATATGAATTCAGGGCGCCTGACGATGCAAAATCGGTGAAGCGTTATCTTAGTTCCGGTGCGATTAAAGGCATTGGCGAAAAAATGGCCGAAAATATTGTGAATAAATTCGGAGATGATACATTCCGCATTATGGAAGAAGAACCGGAACGTCTTGCTGAGATTAAAGGAATCAGCATCAAAAAGGCAATGGATATTGCCGCACAGCTTATGGACAAAAGAGATGTGCGTCGTGCAATGATGTTTATGCAGGAGTTTGGCATAAGCATGAAGTTGGCTAACAAAATTTACACAAAATACGGACAAAACATATATACAATTCTAAAAGAAAATCCTTACCGTCTTGCTGATGATATTGATGGTATAGGCTTTAAAATTGCAGATGAAATAGCAGCAAAAGCCGGAATAAAAGTGGATTCGGCATTTAGAATTAAAAGCGGAATTTTTTACGTTTTATGTCAGGCAGCAGGGCAGGGACATGTATATCTTCCATTGGATGAGCTTGAAAGCTATGTCAAATCGCTTCTTTTGATAGAGTTTGATAATATGGAAAGTTATATAATGGACCTTGCGGTAGATAAAAAAGTTGTTGTAAAACAGAGTGGCGACAGAAAGCTTGTATACGCTGCGATTTATTATTATATGGAAACGTCTGTTGCAAGAAAACTGTGCGATTTGGATATAAGCTATTCATGTAACGATGAGGAAATGGAAGAATCAATTGAAAAAATTGAACAGCGTCTTAATATTGAGCTTGATGAAATTCAAAAAGAGGCAGTGAAAAAGACTGTTCAAAATGGTCTTGTCGTTATAACAGGTGGTCCGGGAACCGGAAAAACAACAACAATAAATACCATAATCCGATATTTCCAGATGGAAGGGCTTGATATAAGGCTTGCAGCACCGACAGGAAGGGCAGCCAAAAGAATGAGTGAAACCTGTGGAATGGAAGCCCAGACAATACACAGACTGCTTGAGATAAGCGGAGGACCGCAGGAAGATTCCAATGGAAGTTCATTTGCAACTAATTTTGACAGAAATGAAGAAAATCCGCTTGAGACAGATGCTATTATAGTCGATGAAATGTCAATGGTTGATATAAGCATAATGAATTCGCTTTTAAAGGCAGTTGCGGTAGGAACAAGACTTATTCTTGTTGGCGATACCGACCAGCTGCCGAGTGTCGGTGCCGGAAATGTATTAAAAGATATAATAGCATCAGGATGTTTTCCGGTTGTAAGGCTTGAAAAGATTTTTCGACAGGCAGCCGAGAGTGAAATAGTTATAAATGCACATAAAATAAATAAAGGTGAGCCGGTCGTTCTTAATAAATACAGTAAAGATTTTCTTTTTGTAAGACGCGAAACACCTGATGAGATAATAGCTGCAATATGTACACTCGTAAAGAAAAAACTGCCGGATTATGTCGGTGCGGGAATTAATGAAATACAGATACTTACGCCATCTAAAAAATCTGCAACAGGTTCATTAAGACTCAATAAAATCATGCAGGAGTATCTAAATCCACCACAGGCAGGAAAACAGGAAAAAGTGTATGGCGAAGTCACATTCCGTGAGGGAGATAAAGTTATGCAGATTAAAAATAATTACCAGACGGAATGGGAAAAGAAGAGTAAATACGGAGTGACATACGATGCCGGAAGCGGAGTATTTAACGGTGATACAGGAATAATTACAGAGATTAATACATTCATGGAGCAGATGACTGTAAAGTTTGATGATGAGCGTATTGTGAAATATGATTTTAAGCAACTTGAAGAGCTGGAACTTGCATATGCAATTACGGTACATAAATCGCAGGGAAGTGAATATCCAGCGGTTGTTATTCCGATGTATCCCGGCCCAAGGATGCTTATGAACAAAAATCTTTTGTATACAGCGGTTACAAGGGCAAGAAAATGTGTATGTATGGTTGGAAATGAAAACTGCTTTCATCAGATGGCACAAAATGAGTCTGAACAGAGACGTTATTCGTCTTTAGATGAAAGAATAAAAGAAATATATGAATTGGATAATGCGGTTTAAATGAAAGGGGTAAAAGCATAAATATTCTGGAAAAATTTTGTGGAAAAGCACTGGACTTCATATATCCGCCAGCGTGTCCTATATGTGGGACACCGTTGCCGGCGGGATTAAGACAACAGGGAATATGCAGGGAGTGTGTTAAAAAAATTGTGTATATCGGCGATGAAAGCTGCCTGAAATGTGGAAAACCATTAGATGTTGATGACAAAGAATACTGCCACGACTGTGCAAAGACAAAACATATATTTGACAGATCAGCGGCTGTTTTTTCGTATTCAGACGAATTAAAGCAGTCGATATACAGGTTTAAATATAAAGGATGCCGGGAATATGGAAAGTGGTATGCCACGCAGATGGCTGACAAGCTGGGAATGCTTATAAAAATATGGTCGCCTGATGTGATTGTTCCTGTTCCTATGTATGCAAAAAAACAGCGTGCAAGAGGGTACAATCAGGCAGAAATTATTGCGTGTGAACTTGGAAAAATTATACATGTCCCGGTTAACACACAGTTTCTTAAAAGAAATAAAAATACAGTTCCAATGAAAGAAGTTTCGGGACATGACAGGAGTAAAAATCTTGAAAATGCTTTTATTGCGGACAAAAATGTTGTAAAATATAAGAAAATACTATTGGTAGACGATATATATACTACAGGTGCAACGCTTGATGCGTGTGCTGCGGTATTAAAAAAATACGGGGTAGAAAAGGTATATGGTGCATGCCTTTGTATTGGAAGAGGAATGTCCTGAGAGGTAATGTTGCGATATGCAATATCTGGTATAGGATATTTCCGGTAAAATAACAGCGGTTTGGCGTGATGCCGGAACAGGAGGAAAATTATGGATGTAAGAAATTGTAGAGGATGCGGAAGATTATATAACTATATCGGTGGTTCATATAGGAATCTCTGCCCTGACTGCGTAAGAAAGTTAGAGGAAAAGTTTGATATTGTAAAGGACTATATAGAGGAAAACCATTCAGCAACGATGAATCAGATTTCAGAAGACTGCGATGTGAGTGTAAGACAGCTTGAAAAGTGGGTTCGTGAAGAGAGACTCTGCTTTGCAGATGATTCCCCAATAGGTATTCCATGTGAAAATTGTGGAAAGACAATAAAATCTGGAAGATATTGCGAGGCTTGTAAGAACACGCTTGCAAACCAGCTTGGCAGCATGTATGCCATAAATTACGAAGAAGATGATGAAAAAGATAAGAACTCAAGAGCGAGAATGCGTTATCTTGACAGAAAATAAAAACGTAATTTAAAAAGTTAATTTTTGCTGTTAAGAAAAATAAAATAAACGCCGATACATTTCACATAAGATAAAAGAAAGAGAGGCGGTTAGCATGCGTATAGATGCATATAATGCGGTAAGCCGGATTTACAAGTCAAGCACAAAAGTGAATACTGCTAAGAAAATATCAGGCAGTTCTGAGTTCAGTGATAAACTTGAAATTTCAAATGCGGCTAAAAGCTATCAGACAGCAAAGTCAGCAGTTAATGCGGCAGAAGATGTCCGAATGGATAAAGTAGAAGCCCTCAGGGCACAGTTTGCAAACAGAACATATAATGTCAGTTCAGAAGATGTGGCTGATAAGATAATTGCAGATGCAGAAACATTAGTATTTTAGGCGGTGGGATTAGATGGCGAGTTTGATAGAGACACTTATAGATGTGTTGGATAAAGAAAATACAGAATATCAGGGCCTTTTGAAGCTTTCCGAAGAAAAGACCACCGCCATTGTTAATGGCAATGTTGAAAGATTACAGGAAATTCTTGGACTTGAGCAAAGAAGCATTGATAAGATTAATAAACTTGATGCTTTCAGGGATGAGAATGTGGGAGATATATGCAATGTCCTTAATATTCCTAGAAAAGGAATAAAGATTGAGAATATTGCAGATATGTTGTCAGGACAGCCCAAAGATGCAAAAGCTCTTACGGATGTTCATATGAAACTGAAAAGAACACTTGATCAGTTGATGAAAGTTAATGAGAATAATAAGATGTTATTGCAGGAGTCGATGGATATGATTGAATTTGAGCTTAATCTTGCAAAGAATTCAAAGGTTGCACCACAGACGGGTAATTATAGTAAAGGTGCATACGAGCAGAATAATTCATATCCTACGGCAGGGGGATTTGACGCCAAGCAGTAACGGATTAATATAAATTTATAAAGATTATTTCAAAAGCTGCTTTGCAGCTTTCTTAATTTATGTAGGCAGTAAGCCAGAGTCATTACTTGTATGGGAATGAGAATTTGGCGGATACTGCAGTTCTATATACTCACGGATGAGTATATGCCCGGCTTACGGATAAGCAATACCGGCAGGAGGATATTTATGGCTAATGGAATGGCGAGTCTGTTTGTTGGTGCATCAGGCCTAAAATCAGCACAGACAGCATTAAATACAACGGCACACAACCTTTCTAATATCAATACAGAGGGTTATACAAGACAGCAGATTGCATTCAGGGATACACACTATCTTAGAATCGGTGGAAGCTATGCTTCACCTTCAGCATCTGTATACGGACTTGGTGTTGGGATAAGCGAAATCAGAAGAATAAGAGACGAATTTATAGATAAAGCATATCGGACAGAAAACGGCCGGCTTGGTTATTACTCAAACCAGTACAAGGCTATTGAAGAAGTTGAAGACCAGTTTGGAGAACTTCAGGGCGTAACATTTCAGGACGCATTGAACAATCTGTATACGGCAATTAATGAACTTAGTAAAGAACCAGCAAGTACTGTAAAGCGTTCTTCACTCATACAGAATGCGTCAGCACTTGTGACAAGGTCTGATGCAATTTATTCAGGACTTAAAGATTATCAGGAAACTCTTAACATAGATGTTGCCAATGCAATTAACAAAATCAATGCTTATGGTGAAAAGATTTTTTCACTGAATAAGCAGATTGCAAAGATTGAAGGTACAGGTGTTGAGAATGCCAACGATTTGAGAGACCAGAGAGATAAAGCACTTGATGAACTCAGTGAGTATATTGATATTTCATATTACGAAGTGCAGGGTGGAGAAATATATGTAAATGCTGGTGGAGTTCCATTTGTGACAATGTCGTCATATACGCAGATGTCATCAAGAACGAATGATGATTCGACATTACTTATTCCGACATGGCCGGCATTTGAAAGAGACGTATATCCGGAGACAGAATTGTATTCTGCATTGACAGATAAAGATAAGGGCGGACTTAAAGGCACACTTCTTGCAAGAGGAAGCATTGAAGTGGACTATACAGATATACCGGTAAAACCTGATAAAGCTGATTATGATCTTACAACAGTGGATGGAAAAGCAGCCTATGATAAAGATTATGCAAAATATCAGGAGAAGCAGGAATATTATAATAAGTACATAGAACCATCGGTTATCCTTAGTGCTCTTGCAGGTGTTGATAAGCTTATGAATGGTATTGTGACAAAGATAAATGATGTTCTTTGCCCAGAGAAAGACATGAAGCTTAAATCAGCTTTGACAGATGAAAATGGCAATGAAATTATGCCAAACAGCTACAGTTATACTGTTTCAGATGCTGTTTTATATGATAAATATAAAAATGAAGTAAAAGGTTTTGATAACGGCGACGGAACATACAGCTACGAATCATCAGAGCCTCTTTATACTGATAAAGATTTAAAAAATAAGGCTGACGTAACATCATACAATTATACTGTGCTTGACATGGATAAGACAGATTACGGCATGGATGCAGATAAGACAGTCGGCACAGAAATCTTTGGAAGACTTAATACAAAGCGTTATATAAAGATGAAAGATGCCAATGGTAATGACATGTATGTTCATAATAACCAGAATGAAAAAGGCGACCGTTCAGAATACAAGCTTGGAAATATAATTATGAATTCTGTTGCAGAACAGGATATAGCAAAGATTCCAATGACAACGCTTCAGGGAAAAGAAGATATGGCTAAGGGTCAGGAACTTATTGATGCATGGAACGGTGATTTCGCATCAATAAATCCGCAGATGTATGCTGTTGGCAATTTCAGCACATATTACAATAACTTTATCGGAGAATTCTCGACAGTGGGAAAAGTTCTTTATAATTATGTAGACCACCAGCAGACAATGGTTGACGGATACGATGACCAGAGACTTCAGTCAGAAGGCGTTGCATCAGATGAAGAACTTGAAAAAATGATAAAATACCAGCAGGCATACAATGCCTCATCAAGATATGTCAATGTAATAAGCGAGATGCTTGAACATATAGTTACAGCACTTGGTTCATGATAATGTCGGAAAGGAAAAAGTGAGAATATGGCATCAACATTTTTTGGATTAACAATCGCATATTCAGGATTACAGGCGGCAAATACGTCATTAACAATAACAGGCCACAATGTATCTAATATTAATACAAAAGGATACACAAGACAGCAGGCAGGTACACAGGCAGCGGATGCTTTAAGAACACATACAACATACGGTGCTATCGGTTCCGGTGTTGTTGTTACAGAAATAAGCCAGATACGAGACAGTTACTATGATGTAAAATACCGTAATAATATGGCAAATTACGGTCAGTATTCAGTAAAAGAAAGTTATATGGGACAGATTGAAGATTATCTTGATGAGTTTACACTCAACGGATATTCACAGGAATACAAAAATTTCTTTTCTGCCGTAAACCAGCTTACAATTACACCTGGAGATACATCAGCTAAGAACCAGCTTATCAATAATGCAAAGAGCCTTGCAGATTATTTTAACACACTTACAACAAATTTAAGAAATGTTCAGGCTGATGCAAATAACGAGATAAAAGATGCTGTCCAGCAGATTAATTCATATGCAAAAAATATAGCTGCACTTAACAGACAGATTAATCAGATTGAAGCAAATTATGGTAATGCAAATGATCTGCGTGATAAGAGAAATGCCATGATTGATGAACTTTCAGAGATTGTCAATCTTGAGACATCAGAAGAAGATATGGGAAATAATGTATCTAATTTTTCAGTAAGAATCAACGGACAGACATTAGTTTCATCATACAGCTATAATACACTTGAAACGGTTGCAAGAACTGATAAAAAGAATTACTCAGACGCAGAAGGCCTTTATGATGTACAGTGGAATTCAGGACAGAAGTTTGATATGTACAGCACATCTTTAAGTGGACATTTAAAAGGTCTAATAGATATAAGAGATGGTAATAATGGTGAGCATGAAAATATAGAAACTGATGATGATGGTAACAATGTTACTGATTCAGATGGCAATCTTGTGCTTACGACAGCACCGGCGGCAGATAAGACAGTTTCATATAAAGGTGTTCCTTATTATCAGGCACAGCTCAATGAATTTGCAAAAATTTTCTCTGATGCAGTTAATAAGATAATGAAGTCAGGTTACACGTCTGATGGAAGCAGCAAGGGAATTTCATTATTTGTAACGCAGCCAAATACAACAGTAATGTCAGCAGGAAATATAACAGTTAATCCTGAACTTCTTAAAAATGCTGATTTGCTTGCAATTAAAAAAGAGCAGAATGACGGTGAGTCAGATGCACAGATAATGGAAGAATTAAATAAGCTTCAGAGCGAAAAGATATTTGCAGGTGGTACAGGCTCGTATTTCCTTGAAAGTATTGTCAGTGATATGTCAATTGATTCACAGAAGGCTGTTAATCTGTATAAGAATTATACTGATTTGAAGACAAGCATACATAACCAGAGACTTTCAATAATGGGTGTTGATACAGATGAAGAAGCTATGGATATGATAAAGTACCAGCAGGCTTATAATCTTAACTCAAAGATGATGTCAGTCATGAACCAGATTTACGACAAGCTTATCAATCAGACTGGAATATAAAAGAAAGGAAGCGGCATAGATGAGAATAACTAATCAGATGATGGTCAACAGTACGATGGCCAATATCCAGGTAAATAAAAAACAGGTAAATACACTTGAAACACAGCTTTCTACACAGAAAAAAATCAATAAGCCGTCTGAGGATCCTGTAATTGCAATCAGAGCATTACGTCTTCGTTCAAGCCTTGAACAGGTTACACAGTATCTTAATAAGAATATTCCTGATGCTGATTCGTGGCTCAAGACAACAGAGGGTGCTGTAGACGAAGCTGTATCAGTAATAACAGACCTTTATGCTTATTGTGAACAGGGTGCGACAGACTCATATTCACCTTCAGAAAGAAGTACACTGGCAGAGAGCCTTAATAAACTTCGCGATGCATACTATGCGGAAGGCGATGTTGAATATGCCGGAAGATATCTCTTTTCAGGTTATATGACAGATACACCGCTCACATATCAGTCAGATGAGACAGCAGCTAAAGCTGATTTTACAATAACACAGGAGTTTACAAGAGAAAACATAGAATTAAAGACAGTATATACAAATGCTTATTCTAATGATGATATTCTTAATCTTAATGTTAAGACAGATGCAGCGACAGGAAATGTTATAACACCTAATGTTGCAGATGTTCACAGAGTAAGAATCGGATATACAAAAGTTTCTGATGCAGGCACATTTGAAATCAAGTTAAATGACGGAACTACAATTGCGGCAGCAGCTGTTAATGATTCCAATTATCAGCCGGGAGATGATGAGGCAGCATTTAATGCAGCGACAGGTGAGATTCTTCTTGGAGAAAATGTATATAAGCAGTTATATGCTTCTGACGGATTTTCATTTACATACAGAAAAGATAACTTTGCAAAAGGTGATTTGAATCCTGTAATGTATTATGACTGTGTTGACAACAATCCTGATAATGCAGGTGTTGTATATACAAAGAAAACAGAAGATATTGAATATAATATCAACTTCTCACAGAAGTTAAAAGTTAATACAGAAGCCAACGAAGTATTTAATATGTATCTGGGAAGAGATATTGATGATTTGATTACATCAGTAAATAATGTTATTGATATTGAAGCACAGCTTGAAAAAGTTGAGGGAATGTTAAAACAGGATATTTACAGTGATAAAGATTCACAGAGCAAGTTGAATTCTATAAAGGAAGGTCTTACAAAGCAGAATGAACTTGCAAAAGAAGAGATGAAAAACCGCTTTGAGTATTGTGTCGGTACAATGCAGGGTTATCAGGAACAGGCATCGCTTGCAAAAGCAGATGCAGGTAACAGAATGACAAGACTTAATCTTACAAAGAGCAGACTTACAGAACAGAAAACGAACTTTACAAATCTCAAATCAGAAAATGAAGATATTGACCTTGAAGAAGTTGTAGTTGGATATTCTGCAGCACAGCTTGTATACAATGCTTCTCTTACAGCGGCAAGCAAAGTAATACAGCAGACATTGCTTGATTTCTTATAAAATTAAGGAAAGGTTTGATTTAGCATGAAAATACAGACAAAATGGTTTGGGGAAATTGATACAACAGAAGATAAAATAATAACATTTGAAAAAGGAATAATAGGATTTGAAGATTTCAAAAAGTTCACGATAGTTGTTGATGCCGAAAAGGAATCAGAAAATACAATAATGTGGCTTCAGTCAGCAGAAGAACCTTCACTTGCACTTCCTATTATCAAACCGGAAATTGTAAAAGAAGATTACGATCCTATAGTGGAAGATGAACTTATAAAATCACTTGGTGAAGATATAGAAAATGCATATCTTGCCGTGTATGTCACAATAACAGTTCCATCGGACCTTACAAAGATGACATGCAATCTTAAAGCACCGATAATAGTAAATATGGACACAATGAAAGGAACGCAGCTCATTGCCGGTAATGAAGATTATCAGGTTAGATTTCCTATTTACGATATACTTGATGCAAAAAAACAGAAGGATGGTGAGTAGGATGCTGGCATTATCAAGAAAAAAAGATGAGGCAGTTATTATCAATGACGACATAGAGATTACTATAATCGAGATAAAAGGCGACCAGGTTAAAATCGGTATATCAGCACCAAAATCAGTTCCAATCTATAGAAAAGAAGTATATATGCAGATTCAGAATGCCAACAAGGAGGCGGCACAGTCTGTAGATATAAAAAATATCAAAGAGTTGTTTACAAAAAAATAGAAAAACGGGTTAATTATAAAACTCATTTTTCCGATATACAACGTAGCACATAGGAAAATATGATATTATCTATCACACGGAGGTGGATTTAAGATGGGAATGGAATCAATAAGCAGAGTTACAGCAGCACAGAGTTATCAGGCAAACACAGCTGCAAGCCAGCCGGCACCTGTAACTAATGTAGAGACATCTGATGCCGTAGCACAGGATAAGCAGACAGAAGTAAAGTCAAGCCAGCAGTCAGATAACACGGGCAGTAGCCAGACATCTGACAATTCAGAGAAAAATGCGGCAACAATGAAAGACATGAGCGAGATTAATAAGATTATTAACCGCAATACTGTTGCTGAATTCGGCTATAATGAACCAACTAACAGAATAACAATTAAAATTAAAGACAGGGATACAGATGAAGTTATAAGAGAGATTCCATCTGAAAAGGCATTAAAGATGCTCGAAAAAGCGTGGGAGATAGCCGGAATTCTTGTTGATGAGAAGAGATAAGTATACAATGATTGTTTAAGCACACGGAGGTGCAGATAGGAGTATAATATGCCAATAAGATTATCAGGATTATCATCAGGTCTTGATACTGAATCACTCGTTAGTGCTTTGGTATCATCATATACATTACAGAAGGATAACCTTGTAAAAGCACAGACAAAACTTTCATGGAAGCAGGAAAGCTGGAAGACTATGAATAAAAGTATTTACAGCTTTTACACAGGAAAATTGTCTTCTATGAGATTTTCAAAAAATTATAATTTAAAAACAGCCACAGTTTCAAACAGTTCATATGCTAAAGTTACAGCAAGTTCTTCTGCTGTAAATGGTACACAGACACTTAAAGTCAATAAGCTTGCAGCCACAGGATATCTTACAGGCGGCGAAATAAGCGGAACTGATGACAACGGCAAAGATGCTAAGCTTAGTGGAAGTTCTAAACTCAGCAATGTTAAAGGAATTGGAGATTTGTCAGATGGCAAAGTGACAGTAACTGTTGATGGTAAGACAAGAGATATTGCGGTATCAGGTGATATGACAATTAATAAGTTTGTCACAGAATTAAAGGAAGCAGGCCTTAATGCAAACTTTGATTCCGAAAACCAGAGATTCTTTATCAGTGCAGCAAAGTCAGGTGAAAGCCATGATTTTTCAATAGTTTCTAATAATCAGAATGGTCTTAATGCACTTAAAGGACTTGGAATATACACAACAAAAGACAGCAAAGGCAATGCCTCAGCTGATATGGCTGAATATACAAAGTGGGCTAATTATAGCACGGCTGAGCTTGATGCTATCAAGCAGTCTGCATATGAAAGCAAGAAAATCAATTATGCTGACAGAGCAAAATCTTATGCAGATAAGTACAATGCAGCTAAAAAAGTTGTAGATACTATAGATGCTGACGATACATGGGCAGGCATTGATAATGCAAAAGCAAAGTTGTCAAAAGAACAGACGGATTTTGCTGATAAATATAAAGATTACGTTAAAAAAGATGATGATGGCAACGATGTAAAAGACAGCAGTGGCAATCTTGTATATGATACAGATAAGCTTGAAAAAGATGGCAAGCTTACAGAATATAATGCTGAAAAGAAATCAATTGATGCGTTAAATAATAATATTACAACATATGAGACTAATAAAAAAACAATGGAAGATACAGCTTCATATGTTACAATAAAAGATGACGGAAGTGCAGCTGCTGCAACGGCAGCTGATGCTGATACATCAGCATATGATAAGATTGTCGCGGAAGTTGATACAGATAATGCAAAGATTAAGTCTGACTCAGATGCTGCAATAGATGCAAAGGCAGCATTTGCAAAGCAGATGGTAAGCTCATCAGGTGATGATTCAACAGGTGCGGTAAGAATTACAGGCAGCGATTCAGAGATTGTATTAAACGGTGCAACATTTAAGAATAATACTAATAATTTTTCAATTAATGGACTTACAATCCAGGCAACAGCACTTACAGGCAATGAAACAGTATCAATTACAACAGATACAGATACAGATGGTATCTATAAGCAGATTAAAGATTTCTTCAAAGATTATAATGAATTGATTAAAGCTATGGATACAGCTTACAATGCAGATAGTTCCAAGGGCTATGAACCTCTTACAAGCGATGAAAAAGAGGCAATGACAGATGATGAAGTCAAAGAGTGGGAGAAGAAGATTAAAGATTCTCTTTTAAGAAAAGATTCAACGCTTGGCAATGCATCTACAGCTATGAAGACGATTATGTCATCATCAATCAGCATTAATGGTAAGAGCTATTCATTAGCTAACTTTGGTATTAAGACACAGGGGTATTTCAGCTCAGGTACTAATGAAAAAGGTGTATTCCATATAGATGGTGATTCAGACGATTCAGTTTCATCAGCTAATGAAGATAAGTTAAAAGCTGCACTTGCAAGTGATCCTGATACAACAATATCATTCTTCTCACAGCTTGCATCAAATCTTTACAGCGATTTGACGAAGAGAATGTCATCTACAAGTATGAGAAGTATATATACAATATACAACGATAAGCAGATGGCGACAGAGTATTCAACATATACAACTAAGATTTCTGATAAAGAGACAGAGATAAGTACATGGGAAGATTATTATTATAATAAATTCTCTAAGATGGAGTCTGCACTTGCTAAGCTTAATCAGACACAGTCTTCACTTTCAGGATATTTCTCTTAAAAATAATTAGTTTATATGTCTGCACAGAATCTGGTTGTGCAGGCATATGGACGTTAAAGAAAGGTACAGGTTACTAAGGGATGGCATTTAATCAGGCAAATCAAGCATATGCAGAATATAACAGAAATAAAGTTCTTACGGCATCACCGGCGGAACTTACACTTCTTTTATATGAGGGGGCTATAAAATTCTGCAATATTGCAATTATAGGCTTGGAACAAAATGATATGGAGAAAGTTCATAACAATATCATAAAGGTAGAAAATATAATAGAAGAATTTCAGGCGACGCTTAATCATAAATATTCTGTTGCAGAAGATTTTGATAAGATATATAAGTATATATATAATCTTTTAGTTGAGGCCAACATTAAAAAAGATAAAGAGCTTCTTGAACAGGCATTAAATGAACTTCGAGGCATGCGTGATACATGGAAAGAAGTAATGGCAAAAGCAAAGCAGGGTTAATTACTAAGGCGGTGAATCATGGAAACAGAAAATTATGTTCAGATGATGACAGACAGCCTGATAATGAAAAAAGATATACTTGAAAAAGTTATAGTGCTAAGCGAAGCACAAAATGGTATATTGGCTGCAGCAGAATTTGATGAGAATGCTTTCCGTGAAAATATTGATGAGAAAGCAGAACTCATAGATAAGATAGAAAGACTTGATGACGGATTTAATTCACTTTTTACAAGAGTTAAGGAAACTCTTGACGGACATAAAGATGAATACAAATCAGAAATAACCGTTATCAAAGAACTGATAAAAAGTGTAACTGAGCTTGCAGTGCGGGTTCAGGCACAGGAGGCAAGAAATAAAGTTCTTGCTGAAAACAGATTTGCCCAGATGAGAAAAGAAGTTTCAAATGCGAAGAGAAACACTCAGGCGGCAAGTACATATTATAACAGCATGAACAAGCTGAATTTTGAGCCACATCTTATGGATCAAAAAAAATAAAAAAAGATTATATTCGGGGGTAAAGTTTAAAACAGAATCACCGATATAATATATAACAGGTTATTAAATAAATAACCTAAACAAAATAATATTAGTGGCAGGGACGCCACTGTAAATTCAAGGAGGAAACAATTATGGTAGTACAGCACAATTTATCAGCAATGAACACTAGCAGACAGATGAACAGTGTATCAAGTGCAATGTCAAAGTCAACAGAAAAGTTATCATCAGGTTACAAGATTAACCGTGCAGGTGATGATGCAGCTGGTCTTTCAATTTCAGAAAAGATGAGAAGCCAGATCAGAGGTCTTAATAAGGCTGCTTCAAATGCACAGGATGGTATCTCTCTTGTACAGGTAGCAGAAGGTGCTCTTAATGAGACACATTCAATCTTACAGAGAATGAACGAGCTTGCTACACAGGCAGCTAACGATACTAATACATCCGTTGATAGAGAAGCTATCCAGCAGGAAATGAATCAGCTTACAAGTGAGATTGACAGAATTCAGTCTACAACACAGTTCAACTCAATGAACCTCTTAGACGGTACATTCTCATCAAAGCAGCTTAAGCTTCAGGTTGGTGCTTTAAAGGGTCAGTCAATTGGTGTATCTATTGCAAAGATGAGTGCTTCAAAGCTTGGTCTTGCAGGTACAGATGGTAAAGTTTCATTAAAAGTATCAGCATTCTCAAGTGCAGGTGCAGCAATGAAGACAATTCAGGATGCTATCAAGACAGTATCTGATACACGTTCAAAACTCGGTGCTATCCAGAACAGACTTGAGCATACTATCAATAACCTTAACACAACAAGTGAGAATACACAGGCAGCTGAATCACGTATCCGTGATACAGATATGGCTAGTGAAATGGTTGAGTACAGCAAGAACAATATCCTTGCTCAGGCAGGTCAGTCTATGCTTGCACAGGCTAACCAGCAGACACAGGGTGTTCTTTCACTCCTCGGCTAATTATAAGCACTACTATAATAAAAAAACCGTTGCCGCAAGGCAGCGGTTTTTTTATGCAAAAAAATTAAAAAATTTAAATTTAGGGGTTAAGGAATAAAAAAATTCTCCGATATATAAAACAAATGAGTGATTAATAGTTAATAGGATTAATAGAATCACTTTTGTTAATTTTAAAATAAATAATTGGATTGTTTGAATCAAGGAGGATTATAGTTATGGTAGTACAGCATAATTTATCAGCAATGAACACTAGCAGACAGATGGGCACAGTATCAAGTGCAATGTCAAAGTCAACAGAGAAGTTATCATCAGGTTACAAGATTAACCGTGCAGCAGATGATGCAGCTGGTCTTTCAATTTCAGAAAAGATGAGAAGCCAGATCAGAGGTCTTAATAAGGCTGCTTCAAATGCACAGGATGGTATCTCTCTTGTACAGGTAGCAGAAGGTGCTCTTAATGAGACACATTCAATCTTACAGAGAATGAACGAGCTTGCTACACAGGCAGCTAACGATACTAATACATCCGTTGATAGAGAAGCTATCCAGCAGGAAATGAATCAGCTTACAAGTGAGATTGACAGAATTCAGTCTACAACACAGTTCAACTCAATGAACCTCTTAGACGGTACATTCTCATCAAAGCAGCTTAAGCTTCAGGTTGGTGCTTTAAAGGGTCAGTCAATTGGTGTATCTATTGCAAAGATGAGTGCTTCAAAGCTTGGTCTTGCAGGTACAGATGGTAAAGTTTCATTAAAAGTATCAGCATTCTCAAGTGCAGGTGCAGCAATGAAGACAATTCAGGATGCTATCAAGACAGTATCTGATACACGTTCAAAACTCGGTGCTATCCAGAACAGACTTGAGCATACTATCAATAACCTTAACACAACAAGTGAGAATACACAGGCAGCTGAATCACGTATCCGTGATACAGATATGGCTAGTGAAATGGTTGAGTACAGCAAGAACAATATCCTTGCTCAGGCAGGTCAGTCAATGCTTTCACAGGCTAATCAGCAGACACAGGGCGTACTTTCACTTCTCCAGTAAAAAGTATATTTTGTTTATTAAAGCTGGCTTATTAAAGCCAGCTTTTTTTACTTTATGAAGACACTGGGGATAGAAGAAAAGAACTAATTAAGACGTGTTAAGAAAATTGATTGTATGGAGTGATAAATATGCGTGTACCTGATAATTTTTTAGAGGGCGAGATCCGCAACAGCTTTTACGTTGAAAGCATGATGAAAAAAGTATGGGCAGCACAGCTTGAAGTGCTGCATGAGATAGACAGAATATGTAAAAAACATAATATAACATATTTTGCTGACTGGGGAACACTGCTTGGTGCAGTAAGGCACAAAGGTTTTATTCCATGGGATGATGATATGGATATAACTATGAAACGTCAGGATTATATAAAGTTTTGTGAAGTATTTCCAAAAGAGACAACAGAACTTGATTTAGTAACTATATATACTGAAGAATGGTGGAATAGTCTCATAACGAGAGTTGTTAATGGCAAAAGAATACGATTTGATGATGAACATCTTCAAAAATACCATGGATGCCCATGGGTGATAGGACTTGATATATTTATTGTTGATTATGTTGCACCAACGCAGGAAGATGATGAATATACATGTGAAATTATAAAGATTGTGTCAGCACTTGTTGCTAATATAGAAGAAAATATTTATGATGATGAAACAATAAAGGCGGCTGCAATTGAAGTAGAGCAGATGCTTAATGTAAAGTTTGACTATAGTAAACCTCTTGAAAATCAGCTGCTGAGACTGATTGACAGACTTAATATGATGTATACAGAAGAAGAGTCAACAAAGATTGCACTTATGCCTGACCATGCGGGTCCCAGACCTTTGGATGTATATCCAAAAGAATATTATAGCGAAGCAATAGAGATGCCTTTTGAATATACAACAATTCCTGTTCCGGTTGGATACGATGCGATATTAAAACAAAAATACGGTGAAAATTATATGACTCCGATAATTGCTAACAGCAGTCATGAATACCCATTTTATAAAAAACAGAAAAGGGAGCTTTACAGCCAGATGGGTATAAAGATATGAAGACAGTAATTACATACGGAACATTCGATTTATTTCACCAGGGACATTATAATCTTTTAAAAAGAGCAAAAGAGTTGGGTGATTACTTAATAGTTGGCGTTACAACTGAGCATTTTGACGAAGCAAGGGGTAAGGTCAATGTTGTTGACCCTATAATTGAGCGTATAGAGAATGTCAAAAAAACAGGTTTTGCCGACATGATTATTGTTGAAGACCATGATGGACAGAAAATTGAAGATATTCAAAAATATGGTGCGGATATATTTACTGTTGGTTCAGACTGGGTAGGAACATTTGATTATCTTAATGCCTTCTGTAAAGTAGTCTATCTTGAGAGAACACCCAATATTTCTTCAACATTTCTTAGAAAAAAACAGTTTAAAATTGTAAGAATTGGCATAGTAGGTACGGGAAGAATTGCACCAAGATTTATATCGGAATCAAAATATGTAAGTGGACTTACGATAGAATGTGCTTATAATCCGGTAGATGAGAGTGCAAAGAGATTTGAAAAACGCGAGAAAATAAAGTGCTATACAGGTGATTATGAAGAATTTCTTGAAAATGTAGATGCCGTGTATATAGCTTCACCTAACGAAACACATTTTGAATATGCAAAAAAAGCTATAGAAGCAGGAAAACATGTGCTTTCGGAAAAACCGCTCTCATTTACCAAAAAAGAGAGTGAAGTATTGTATACAAGTGCAAAAGAAAAAAACGTCGTGCTTATGGAAGCGGTAAAAGCAGCATATTGTCCGGGATTCCAGCAGCTTATCAATGTTGCAAAAAGTGGAAAAATCGGGGATATAGTTGACGTTGAAGCATCATTTACAAGACTTGCAGACCAGCTTTCAAGAGAACGTACAGATGCAGAATATGGCGGTGCATTTCTGGAGTTTGGACCAAGCGTGCTTGTGCCGGTAATTAAGCTGATGGGAAAAGATTACACATCAGTTACTTTTGACAGTATATATGATGACAATGGAGTTGACTTGTATACAAAGGCTGATATACGCTATGACAACGGATTTGCAACAGTGAAGACGGGCGTTGGCGTAAAAACAGAAGGACAGCTTGTTGTTTCAGGAACAAAAGGATATATAATTGCACAATCTCCGTGGTGGCTTATGAAAAAATTTGATGTAAGATACGAGGATTCATCAAAGATTGAGCATTTTGAGCCTAGATTCCAGGGAGACGGTCTGAGATATGAAATAAGTGATTTTGTTTCCAAGATAAATGGAACAGATAAGAAGGATTACAAGCTTACAGCAGGAGAATCAATTATAATGTCTGAGTTTGTTGAAAAATTCATGGAGCAGAAGAAAAACAGAAAAAATGGATGATTTTTAGACAGCGGAAAGGGGAAGATAAGTGAAGTCAGGGATTAAGTATGTTGACGGAATGGACTTGCATGGCGTAATTAAAGCCGGATTAGAGGATTTTGAACTGGATTATACTGGTTGTAAAAGTGCAGATATGATTCTTGAAAATGGTGGAAATATTGACGGAATTGCAATCAGTCTGTGTGATTTTACAGATAAAGGATTTTTAAAAGAAAATGCTTCGCAGATATTTAGGGATGCAATGTCTGTTGCAGACAGATACAATGCATATATTGTTATTGATACAGCAAATGTGAAAAAAGCGTCTGTTCTGGAACAGATTATTGATGAATGTGTCAATGAAATTGCTGCATCAGATGTTAATGTTTTTATAGAAAATGGTTATACGAATGATAATGGCAGATTCTATCATAATGATTATTCTGAAGGTTCAAGGCTTGTTGAACTTACAGATAAACTTAATCTGCTTGCAGGCTGTGATAAATTTGGAATCTGTATCAATGTTGGACATGCTAATCTTCTTGGTATAAACGTGAGGGATATGGTTAGAGTGTGCGGTAAAAAGACCGGTATAATGCATATTAACGATAACGACGGGAAAGGCGATTATCATCAGATGCCATATACATTTACGACAGGAAGAGGACTGCTTTCAACAGACTGGGGCAATATAATAGGCGATTTGTCAAGAACAGGATTTGACGGAAGATTTGTATTTAATGTTGAAGGCACATTTAAAAGAACACCGGCAAAGCTTCATAAATCAATGGCAGAACTTCTTGAAGCAGTGTATGAAGAGTGGATAGAGAGCTGCTTTAAGACTGAAGAATATCTCGCGGCTGACGGAAAGAAAATTATTCTTTTCGGGGCAGGAAGAATGGCACTTAATTATATGCAGAACTGGGGAGATAAGTTTCCACCTGCATTTCTTGTAGATAATAATTCTGAAATCCAGGGTCAGGAAAGATGGGGAATACCTGTGAAATCGCCTGATGAAATCCTTAATGTTCCGGAAAGTGAGCGAAATGTGTGGATTTGCAATATGTATTATGATGCTATCGGTGCACAGCTTGACAGCATGGGCGTCGAATACAGATGCTATTGGGACCATTATTATATGTAGTAAGTTGTGAGGTGAAAAATGCTTAAAGTAGGAGTACAGACAAAAGGAATCCTTCCTGATATGCCGGTAGATAAAGGCTTTCAGTTTATTAAAGATGCCGGATTTGAAAAAGTTGACCTGAGTATAGATACATTTTTGAAAAATTCAGATTTATACGCCGGTAATGTTAATAGATTTTTTGATGCTTCAGTAGAAGATTTGCTTGTATATTTCAATGATTACAGGATTGCAATGGAAAAGGCGGGGATTAGTCCGTCACAGATGCACGCACCTTATCCGGTAAATGTTCTTGGAAGAGGAAAACAGAATGAATATATGCAGGGGAATGTAATACCTAAAAACATATTGATAGCGGAATTTTTAGGTGTTCCGTGGATGGTTGTTCATCCATTTAAAATGCAGTATGTGTATGGAAAAGATGTTGAACGTGCGAAAAATATTGAGTATTTTAAGATGCTCATTCCACTGTTAAAGCAGTGCAATGTCGGAATCTGCTTTGAAAATCTTTATGAGGGTATCGGACAGAGACTCGTTGAGGGTGTGTGTGCTGACCCTGATGATGCCATATGGTATCTTGATACGTTAAATGATTATGCGGGAGAGGAATTATTCGGGTTCTGTCTTGATACGGGACATCTCCAGCTTGTAAAAAGAGATCCATATGAATTCATAACAAAACTTGGCAGCAGGCTGAAAGTTCTTCATATTCATGAAAATGATGCTATTGGTGATTTGCATCAGATGCCATATACATTTGGCACGAATGCATCAGAAGGCCAGGTATGGGACAGAATTTATAAAGGCCTAAAAGATATTAAATTTGATGGAACGCTCAGCTTTGAGACATTTCCTACAATGAACAGTTTTCCGAAGGGAATGTCTGCAAGTGTTTTAAAAACAATATGTTCTATTGGAGAATATATGGCTGAAAGAATAGAAAATGAAGGCTAGAGGTCTTGAAGCGGAAAGGCAGTAGAAACTTATGAGAATCGGAATAATCGGAACAGGAAGAATTGCGTCAAGGTTTGCAGATACGGCATTTGCCGGGATTGAAAGTGCATATGTAAGCTGTGTATATAATCCAAAGGCTGCAAGTGCAGAAAAATTTGCAATACAGCACAGAATAGAAAATTATACAGATAGTCTTGAGGAGCTTACTATGCTTACAGACGCTGTATATATTGCTTCACCGCATGAGACACATTATGAATATACTAAATATTTTTTGAGTAATAAAAAACATGTGCTATGTGAGAAACCAGCTGCACTTTCAAAAACTCAGGCAGAAGAACTGTATAGCCTTGTAAAAGAAAATAATGTTGTATTTATGGAAGCTGTAAAGACTGCTTACTGTCCGGGATTTCATGCCATGATGGCAGCTGCAAAGAGTGGAAAAATAGGAAGAATCATAGATGTTGAGGCGGCATTTTCCAGACTTACTCCTGTTAATACGAGAGAATATATGGCACAGGATTACAACGGAAGTTTCCTTGAGTTTGGTAGTTATGTATGTATGCCGGTGTTTGAACTTCTAGGATGCGATTACGATGACGTAAGATTCCATTCAATGCGGGCTGTAAACGGTGTTGATGCATATACAAAGGCAGTTTTTTCATTTGGCGGTAAATCTGCTGAAGTAAAGACAGGACTTGGTGTAAAGACAGAAGGCCAGCTTCTCATATCGGGAACAAACGGATATATTCTTGCCAAGTCACCATGGTGGCTTACAAAAGAATTTGAGATAAGATACGAAGACCCGAATAAAAAAGAAGTGTACAAATATTCTTATGAGGGTTCAGGTCTGCAATATGAGTTGAAAGCATTTATAAATAATGTAAACAATATAAATAAGATAAATGAATCTGACGATTCAGACAGCAAGTGCCAGAAGATATCAATATGGACGGGTACAGAAGCCTGCATAAATCGTGAAATTTCAATAGCAACAGCGGATGTTATGGAAAAATTTATCGAGTGGAACAGACCACAGGTTCAGGAAAAACAGAAAGAATTGTTTGGCAAGGATATAAAAAAGCCGAGAGTATGGGCACACAGGGGCTGTTGCACGCTTTATCCTGAAAATACGCTCGAAAGCTTCAAGGCGGCGGCCGAGCTTAAAGGAATTACAGGTGTTGAGCTGGATATACAGTTTAGTAAGGATAAGAAAATAGTTGTATTTCATGACGAAAATGCAAGTCGTGTTACGGGAATTGACAAAAATATAAAAGATTGCACACTTGAGGAACTCAAAAGTTTCAAGATGGCATCAAATGAAGGCAGATATGCACAGATTCCAACTTTGACGGAGGTTCTTGGACTTTTAAAACCATATTGTGAAAACAACGGACTGTTAATTAATATAGAATTAAAAACGAGCAAAGTACGTTATGAGGGAATAGAGGATGAAGCTTATAAGCTTGTAAAATCATATGGAATGGAAAAATATATTGTATGGTCTTCATTTCTGGCAGATTCGGTATCCTGCATCAAAAAGATAGATAAAGATGCAAAAACCGGCGTTTTAGCTGGCTCGTTGGAAGATTGTATTGCAATGGCAGAAAAGACAGGTGCAGAAGCACTTCATCCATATATAGGTGGACTTGTATTTGAACTGCCCGAACATATGAAAGACATGCCGGTGCGGGCATGGAATGGTGAAGAACCGTTCTTTAAGGATGGAAGACCGTTGAAAGAACCTGACCTTAATAAATACAGGTTTTATGGGGCTACAGATATATTTACAAATATGCCGGAGAGGTATCTTGATGAACAGTGATTTTTTTAAAGAGGAAGTACGTGAAGGCTTTTGTATCAGTGCAGAGATGAAAAAAGTCTGGGCGGTCGAAATGAAAGTCCTTTCATTTGTCATAAGTGTTTGCAAAAAATATGACATACCCTATTTTGCGGATTACGGGACACTACTTGGGACAGTAAGACACAAAGGCTTCATACCATGGGATGATGACATTGACATATGCCTTAAACGTTCGGATTATATGCGTCTTATTGAAGCATTTAAGAAAGAAAATAATACAGATTATGTATATAATGGATTTTATTTTTCAGATACAAGCGGTCAGCCGTTTATGAGCGTATCTGATTATACAGGAGTTCCGATACCAGCTTCGGTGCAGGAAAAGTTCTTTGGCTGTCCGTATGTTGCAGGAATTGATATTTACCCGCTGGATTATGTTACGAGAGATTCAGAGCTTGCTGAGCTTCAGCTTAATATGTATGTTGCTTTGTACGATATTGCTATAAGATTTTATGAGATTTCCAGGCAGGAACTGGAAGATAATTTAGGGCAGATTGAGCAGATTTATAACGTAAAATTTGTTCGTGATAATACTTTAAGAGGTCAGATATGGCGGCTTGCAGACAGTATCGCAGCCATGTTTACCGAAGAAGAAAGCGATAAACTTACATTTCTTGCACGTAATGCACAGGGCGATGTTGGATTTGGATATAACAAAGAATGGTATGATTCATCGGTGGATATGAAGTTTGAGGATATGGATATAGCAGTTCCGTGTGGACATGACGATATTCTTACAATGCTTTACGGTGACTATAAAGTTCCTGTCTGTAACACAAGTTCGCATAACTATCCGTTCTATGCGAAGCAGAAAGAGTTTTTGCTGGAAAATGGGTATGAGGTGTGAAAATAAAAACGAGTAAATTGTAATTAACCCTTGAATATAATTATATAAATGGATATAATAGAAATATAAAAACGAAAAAGTTGTAATTATATATTGGAGGGCTATATGAAAATATTAAAAATAGTTGTAAATGGTCTGCCTCATGTTAAGGATGAACTTAATATTGATTTTGTGGCACAGCAAAGAGTTGATACTTATGATAAAGAGCATTTGTTTAATGTATTTTCTAATATATATGTAAACAGAGCTATATCATTTATAGGAATTAATGCTTCAGGTAAAACTACAATACTGAAAACAATTTCATTTGTGATGAAATTGCTTAATAATCAGCCAATTAATAATATAGAATCAAAAATTATTATGGATGATTTGAGTAAAGATGAAGATGTTATTATCACATCATTTTTTTATGATGGTAAAAATGTAAATAAACTGGTTACAGTAATAACAAAAAAGATAAACGAGACGGATGGAAGTGAAAAATTAATTATTAAAGATGAAAAACTTTGGTCTAAGAATGCTGATAAAGTAAAAACAAAAAAAACTCTGTTTGTATTTAATGAAAATGATTTGGAAGAAATAAGAAATAAAAATGAACAGTATTTGATGGACGATGTCAGTATTATAGTTGCCCGGAATAAAAAGAATAATAGTGGGATTTTTGTATGTGATATGTTAGAGTGGACGGATCACAATATATTAAATGTTCTTGGAAGGTTTCCAAAAGAGTTATTGACATTTTTAGATCCGAGCATAGAATACCTTGAATGTAGTCTTAATGATAAAAATGTGGATATACGTTTAAAATTTTATGGAAAAGAAGAAATTATAATAAATAATACAAGAATTTTGGAGAATTATTTATCTTCTGGAACTATAAAAGGTCTTGGCGTGTTTATGAGTGCGGCGTTTTCCTTTTCTGAGAGCGGTTATATGATAATTGATGAAATAGAGAATCATTTTAATCGCGAGATTGTTACAACATTAATACGGTTTTTTATGGATGAAAAGGTTAATAAAAAAGGTGCAACAATTTTATTTTCAACGCATTATTCAGAATTGCTGGATGAATTTGAACGTAACGATAGCATCTATATTGTCAGAAATAAGGGCGGAATAGGTGTAGAGAAATTATCTTCAATATTAAAAAGAAATGACATCAAAAAGAGTGAGGTATATGACAGTGGGTATCTGGGAGGAACTGTGCCTGAATATGAAGCATATATGGCATTGAAAAAAGTGTTTGAGAAAAGAATTTGAAGGTAAAATAACGTTTTATCGTATTTTGGATTCTCGTAGAGAAAAATTTAATTTAAGTAAAGCATATGAGGATAAGGGTGATGTGAAAAATGTTATAACAGCTCCGGAAATTGAGAAATTGATAATATGCAATGAGGGAAAAATTAAAGAATATGAGCGAGAATTAAGAAAAAATCACAAATTAAAACCGAGTACATATTGTAAGACTTATTGCCTGTGAAAGTGTTTCTGTAAATACAGATAAGTTCCAGAATGATATGACAACACTTGAGAGTGCTGATGATGTGCTTACGCTTCTTGTGCATCTGGGATATCTTACGTATGATTTTTATAAGCATATAGTTTGGATTCCAAATCAGGAGGTGCAGAAAGAGTTTATTAATTGCATTGAAGATGGTGGATGGGAACCGGTTGTGCATGCAATAAAGAGTTCAGATGAATTATTAAAAGCAACGCTTGATGGTGATGAAGAGAAAGTTGAAGAAATAATAGAAAAAGTTCATCAGGAAAACATATCGTTGCTTAAATATAATGATGAGAATTCTCTTTCGTGTGTTATTTCACTTGCATATTATGCAGCAAAAAAAGATTATGTTGTGTATCGTGAGCTTGCAGATGGAAAAGAGTTTGCAGATATAGTAGTTATTCCTAGAAAAAAGGTTAGCAAGCCGGCAATAATTGTAGAATTAAAATGGGATAGAACCGCAGAGACTGCAATACAGCAGATAAAATCAAAAAAATATATAGAAAGCCTCAAGGATTATAGGGGGAAAGTTGTAATTGTAGGAATCAGTTATGAGAATAATGCGGCAGCAGAAAATAATTATGAGAAACATCACTGTAAGATAGAAGCGGTGGAAATGTAAAATAGTAGAAAAGAAGAAATGAAATTTTGAATTGCATTCAAGTAATGAGATGTAAATAAAAAACAAAGGTTAAGAAAATAGGAAATAAGCCGATATATTAAATATAATTAGGAATTATAGTGTAATAAATATTTAGTTGTAATTTATTACCGGTGTGCGAATGGAGTCGCTTGAATAATATATCGGAGAATCGTAGCAATATAGCGATTGGTGTATAAGCCCTGCATTTGTATGCAGGGCTTTAATTTTTTGAATGAGGTTATTACAGATGGAATGCAGACTTACTGATGATTGGGAAAATACAAAAAATATAATTATATATGGATTTGGCAAGGTTGCACATGATAACCTTGATTTTTTTAAAAATAATTTTAACATTGTCTATATTGTTGATGGTGATAAGAGTAAGTGTAATATTGAATACAAGGGTATAGCTGTAAAATATGTTGATGATGTTAAAGATAAGTTGAAAAACTACAAAATCATAATTATGACAGCTAACAGAAATGTTGAATTAGTTGGTAAAGATTTAGAAAAACTGGGATTTATTTCCGGGGAAAACTTCTGTTCAATGGAACAGTTTCTCACAGAATGGTTTTGGAAATATAAGAAGAAAGCTTGTCTGATGGAAGTTCACAGTACAATAACATCAAGATGCACATTGAAATGCAGACATTGCAATATGTTCATGCCATACTATAAAGAACAGATTGACTATACGGCAATTGATATATTAGCTGATCTGGAGCTGCTTTTTAGACATGTTGATTATATTGTATCATACAGGCTTTTGGGCGGAGAGCCTCTTCTTAATAAAGAACTTGCCGATATGATAGAACTTATAGGACAAAAATACGGTGACAGAATCGGAAATATTGGAATTATTACCAATGGCACATTGTTACCTGACGAGAAACTTATTGAAGTGTCAAAGAAGTATGACATAAAGTATGATTTCAGTGACTATACAGATGTTGTTGATTATAAAGAAAGATTTGAAAATGCCGTTCAGATTGTGTCAGATGCGAATTTGAGATATTCGGTTAATCGTTCATTAAGGTGGTGTGATTTTGGATTTCCAGTTAATAACAGAATGTATGATTTTGATAAAGTAAGAGAACATATGCTTTCATGCGGACCAATTTTTCACGGACTTAATGATGGAAAATATTATTATTGCCATGTTTCGTGGAGTGCCGATAAAGCAAAATTGTTAAAAACAGTGCCGGATGACTATGTGGATTTAAGGGCGTTGAATGATGATGAAAATGCAAAGAAAATGATACTTGAACACAGTAAAGGAAATCTTGAAAAAGGCTTTGTTAAGTTATGCAAAATATGCGGCGGATGTGGTAATGATAATACGGAGTTTGTCAAAGCAGCACAGCAGATGTAAAAATATTTTGAATACAAATATTTAGGATAAAATTAACTCAGTTAAAGCTTAATCAGATGGGATTGAATCAGAAGGAAATTCATATGGAACAGAAGTCAAAATATGAAATAGAAATTGAAAATTTCAGAAAAATATTTGATGATAAAAAAAATATGCGTATAGCAATATACGGAATAGGAAGGCGTACGGCTACGTTACTTCCGGGCATAACAGATTATAATATAACAGGGCTTCTTGACCGCGATAAAAATAATGTTGGCAAAGAGCTTTGTGATATTAAGGTTATTCCTATAGATAATATCGAAGAAAAAGCAGATTTAATAATTATTAATTCGGACCCGTCCAATTATGAAATAATATTCAAAAGAATATCTGGTAAAGTGACAATTCCGGTATATTATGCAGACGGAAGATTAGCGTGTTTGTCTGATAAAGATAAAAGCTATGAACAAAATGAGTATTGGAAAAGTTCATACGAAGAATTAAAAGATAATATAGATCAGGCGGATATAGTTTCATTTGATATATTTGATACATTAATTATGAGAAAAATATTTTCGTCGGAAGATGTATTCAGGTTGCTGGGGGAAAAGATTAAGGGAGAATTAAAATCAGATTGTAATATCGCTGGTATAAGAGCACAGGTAGCAGCCAAATGTGGCCCTTTTGCAACTATTAATGAAATATATGAAAAGATAAAGAAACAGATTGATCTTACAGATAAGAATATATCTGATATTATGCAATTAGAGAAAAAAACAGATATGGACTTGTGTATTGCAAGAAAAGATATTGCTGAGTTGTATGAGTATTGTATAGAGTCTGGAAAAGAAGTTTATCTGATAAGTGATATGTATTACACATTGCAGGATATAAAGAGACTGCTGGATAAATGTGGATTAAGTGTTATTGATGACAGACATATATGGATATCATGTGAGAAAAAGAAAGATAAGATATCGGGTTCGTTGTGGAAAGAATATTCATCTGTAGTTGGTAAAAATGCCAAATGTATTCATATTGGAGATAATAAAATCGGGGATATTGAAAATTCAACAAAATATGGAATAAACTCATATTATGTAATGAGTGGAAAAGATATGCTTATGAATTCGTCATTATCGGAATTGGCAGCAAATGTTAATACAGTATCAGATAGCATATGCCTTGGGCTTGTAATTGCAAACCTGTTTAATAGTCCATTTGCATTATGCAGTACGAATGGTAAAGTATCATTTGATGACAGTGAGATTTATGGATATTGTGTCTATGGTCCATTAATTGAAAAGTTTCTTATATGGTTGTATTACAATTCAAGAAAGGACGGAATAGATAAGTTATTATTCTTTGCAAGAGATGGGTATTTCCTTGAAAAGGATTATAAGATTGTATCGGAGTTACTTGATGATGGCTATAAGCAGGACTGGTGTTATCTTCCAATATCGAGAAGGTTAATATATATGGCTTCAATGGAAAATGAAGAGGATTTTAAGACTGTTGTGGAATTTCCTTATGTAGGAACATTTGCTGATTATATGAAATCAAGATTTGAAATAGCAGTTACAGATGCAACCGCCCAATACAATGACAGGCATATTAATGCAGTTGGAGATAGTCATAACATATTAAAGTGGATTCAGCCTTATAAAGAAAAGATAATGCAAGAAGCAAAGGAAGAAAGAGAAAATTATATTAAATATCTTGAAATTGACGGGGATATGCAAAAAGATCTGACGTATGGAACAGTTGATTTGGGATATTATGGTACTAATCAGTATTATCTGCAACGATTAACTAATATTAAGACAAAAGGATATTGCTTTTATGCATGCTTATCGAAAGATAATGTGTATATGAAAGATATATCTGTGGATGCGTGTTTTCAGTATGGTGATGATTATACTGCAGAAAAAAGTCTTGCAAAAAAAAAGAATATGCATATAGAAACTTTTATAACAGCTCCACACGGTATGATTAAGTATATTGATAATCATGGTAGCAGGATATGTGAATCAGATGGAAAAAGCCAGAAATATTTTCATATCAAAGAAAAAGTAAATTGTGGCGTGGTTAATTTCATTAGAGATTATATAAATATTTATAAAGGTGTATTGGCAGTTAACAGTGAGGAATATATAAAATTGATGCATGATAGGAAAGAAAGTCTGGAGGATAATCTGTTTTACAATATGCTAAATGGTATGTGTGATGTATCAAAAGATATTCTTAAAGGATTTTATTTTGATAATGATTTTGTTGGTGGGAAAGAGATAATGTTAGAAATATAGAATTTATAATTTGAAAGGAATTAAAGTGGAACACACAGTTGCAACAGACCCAAAAGAAATTAAATATATAAAGAAAAGATGCAGAAAAGCATTTAGAGAAAAAATATGTTTTTATATATGCAGAATATTTCCGATTAAAAAAAAGCTTATAAGCGTATGCACATTTGAGGGGAAAGGTGGATTTGGATGTAATGCAAAACCACTTGTGAAAAAATTGCATGAGATGAATCCCGAATATGAGTTTGTATGGTTTGTTAATGATATGAGTAAAAAATTTCCACAATATATAAAAAAGGTTCCTAATACATTATGGAGCAGAGCATATTGGCTTACAAGATCAAGCGTGTGGATTGATAACTATAGAAAGCTATTTGGTACATGTAAGCGTAAGGGACAGTATTATCTTAATGTGAATCATTACACAATAGGAATTAAATGTACTGGATTACTAAGAGGCGAAGGATTTTCAGAGATGGCATATCTGGTAAGTAAAAATGATTCGGATATGATAGATGATTTGGTTATTGATTCTGATTGGTGCGAGCAATGTTTTGACAAAGCACTGGTTTATGAGGGAACATTTCTGAAAACGGGTGCACCGAGATGCGATGTGCTTTACGGAGACAGAAGTACATTGAAAGAAAGATTCCATAGAAAATATAGTCTTCCGGAAGATGCAAAGGTAATAATGTTTGCCCCGACCTTCAGAGAAGAGGCGAAGGATGGAGTTCGCAGTGTGTATTCAGAAATATGGTCGATAGATTTTAAGAGGCTTATAAATAATCTTGAGAAAAAATTTGGTGGAGAATGGTATGTGTGTATAAGAGTTCACCCTCAATTAGCACCGACATTCAGTAAGTATAAGAATCCAGAGGTTCAGAGCAGACTTATTGATGAAAGTCAGGCTGATGATATGTATGAGATACTTGCAGCAATGGATGCTTACATAACAGACTATTCAAGTGCATGTTTTGAAGCTGGATTTGCACATATTCCTGTGTTTATATATGCTGATGACATACAGAAATATGCAAATAATAGAGGAGCATTGATGTGGAATCTGGCGTCTGATCCAAGGAAACGAATTACCAATAATAAGGCGTTTACACCGCAGCTTGATTTAATATTTCCGTTTACGGTTGCAAACAATAACGAGCAGCTCGAAAGCGATATTGTAGGATTTAATCAGGAAATATATGATGAAAAATTAAACGAGTTTCACAAAAAAATCGGGCTTGTTTTTAACGGCAATGCGAGCGAAAAGCTTGCAGGGGAGATAGAGAAAAAGATTAGGGATATTTAATATAGTGTGAAAAAAAAGAGAGGAAATGCAGATGCCTGATATATCAATAATAATACCTGTATACAATGTTAGTTTGTATATTGGAAAATGTATAGAAAGTATTATAAATCAAACATATGAGAATATAGAAATTATATGTGTTGATGATGGTTCAACAGATGGTTCGGCAGAAATATGTGATGGGTACAGGATACAGGATTCAAGAATTAAGGTTATTCATAAAGTTAATCAAGGACTTGTTTCTGCAAGGCAGGCAGGACTGCAAGTAGCACAGGGAAAATATGTAGGATTTGTCGATGGTGATGATTGGATAGAACCAGAAATGTATCAGTGTATGTTTGAAAATATTGAAAAATATAATGTTGACATGGTAGAAACAGGGATTATAGATAGTTATGGAGATATGTCATTTAAAGAAAGGAAATATAAATTACAAGAAGGTGTATATAGAGGAGAAAATTTTAAAAATAATATTCTTGATAAGTTAATGTATGACGGCAAATTTTATAATTATGGAGCAAATACAATATATATATGGAATAAACTTTTTAAGAGAGAATATATATATGAATGTTATATGAAATTAGATTTCAGACAATCAATGTTTGAAGATTTTGTAAGTGTATATCCGTATTTGATATGTCATCAGTCTGTTGCGGTTATAAATAGAGCTTTTTATCATTACAGAGTGGTTAATAATTCATTGAAAAGGACAAAATTAAATAATGCAAAAGAAATATTGAAATTACATATCAAAATTATAAATGAGGTTATTGATAATTCCGGTCAATACAGAGAGAAATTATCAAGACAGTTTGATTATTTTAAAATGTTTTTTTTGCTTTTAAATGATATAAAATCATTTGATATAAAATCAGAAAAAATTTTGATACCGTATGGGGGAATCGATTACGATACTTCAGTTATAATTTACGGTGCAGGTGTAAATGGTATTAATATTTACAGATACTTAAAAGAAAATAGCAGGTGTAATATTGTAAATTGGGTTGATAAAATGTACAGCCTTATAAATCTGGAGGATGCAGGAATACATTATAAAATCAAATCACCTGAGTCTATTGATTTGAACGGCACAGATAAAATAATAATTACGGCTTTGAATGCAGATGCGGCAACAGATATAAAATCAGGGTTAGTAAGCAGAGGCATTTCTGATGACAGAATTGTTTGGATAAAAAACGAATATATAGCAAATCCTCAATTATTATTAAAAACTGTATTGTGATAAGGTTAAAATATAAGGTGAATTTATGGAAGAATTAAATACTGTAAAAGAATATGTAAAAAAAATAAAACATTATGATAAAAAAAATATATATATTTATGGGGCAGGTAAAGTAGGAAAGATTATATATAAAATATGTTGTGATAATAAAATTAATATTAAAGCTTTTTGTGTTACAGATATAAATGGAAATGTTGAGACAATAAATAATGTACCTGTAGTTCAGTTTGATGAGATAAGTGATAAAAATGCGGTTTTTTTAATAGCCTTTATAGAACACGGAGAAAAAAGAATAAGTGAAAAATTAAAAGAAACCAACGATAATATTTTTATTGAAATGCCCAATAATATATTGATGATTGACGATTATGAGAAAAAGAGAAGAATAAGACCAACAATGGAAATAACGCCTAAAATAGGCTGTGTTGTAAATTGCAGATATTGTCCGCAAAGAAATTTTATTGATGCGTATTACAAGGATAGTAATAAAAGAAATTCCAATATGACATTAGAGCAGTTTAAAATATGTTTGAATAAACTGCCTAAAGATACTCTGATTGAATTTGCCGGATTTGTAGAACCGTTTTTGAATAAAGAGGCAATAGATATGATGTATTATGCAAATGAAAAAGGTTATGATATGACGCTTTTTACTACATTGGTCGGTCTTAACAAAGGTGATTTGGAACGTATAATCAGATTACCGTTTAAACAGGTTGTTTTGCATACAGCGGATAAAGATGGATTTGCAAATATACCTGTTACAAAAGAGTATTTGGAACTTTTGAAAATTATAACAAATACACATAAAAAAGATGGTTCAATGTTCGTTGATGAGGCAAATTGTCAAAGTCAACCACATGAAAAGGTGTTAGAAATAACAAAAGGCAAATTTAAAATATATTGTGAGATGTCAGATCGAGCAGGAAATTTGGACAATAAAGATAATAATCTGACAATGGCTGATGTACATGGAAAACTTTATTGCAGTCGTTCGATTAAGATTAATCATAATGTATTGCTTCCTGATGGAACGGTGGTTCTGTGTTGTAATGATTTTGGAATGAAACATGTTTTAGGAAATTTATTAACACAAAGTTATGAGAATATTATAAACGGACATGCAATAAATGAAATAAAAAAAGCCATGAATTTGGAATGTAATATTGACATAATATGCAGAAAATGTATGTTTGCAAAGGTAAAGTAGGGGCAAATGAAAAATCGATATTGTATTTTACAAAAAAAAGAAGGAAGTTTAGTTAAAGACTATAGTACATCTGTAGTTGTAGTATATTTGTATTATTTAGATAAAATTGAATTTTGTTTAAAATATTTAAAAAATATACCTGAAAAAGTTGATGTATATATAATAACATCAAATGTTATATTAAAAGAATTATTGGAGAAAAATTGTTGCGAATTTAAAAATATTAAAGAAATCAGGATAAAGCAAAACAGGGGAAGAGATATAAGTGCGATGCTTATTTCTGCAAAAGATATATTTATTAATTATAAATATGTATGTTTTATACATGACAAGATGTCAAAAAATAAAGATATGATATCGGATACTGAAAAATGGGAGAACAATATGTTTGAAAACATGTTGGGGAGTGAAAACTATATTAATAATATTTTAAATTATATGAAAAATAATAAAGAAGTTGGTTTAATGATTCCGCCTGCACCATATAGTAAAAATATATCAAGGTGGTATACCAACAGTTGGCTCAAAAATTATAATAATACAGTAAAATTATTGGAAATGTTGGGATGTAACAATGCAATTGAATACAAAGATTATCCACTTGCAATAGGAACTGCTTTTTGGTGTAGGAGTGAAGCTTTAAAAAAGTTATATGAGCATAATTGGAAATATGAAGATTTTGACGATGAGCCGTTAAAAATGGATGGAACTATAAGTCATGCAATAGAAAGAGCATTACCATATGTTGCAGATGATAGCGGATATATTACAAAAGTTGTTATGAATAATGTTTGGGCAGAGTGCTTTTTGGAAGAAATTCAAGATGATATGATAAGAACATTTGATATATTATCTGATGAGTATGGAATCAGGTCGTTGACAGAGTTAAGAAATTATCCAAAGAGGGAGAAAGAAATTTTAGAATTTGTTGGTAAATCGAAAGAAGTATATATTTACGGTGCGGGTGACAGAGCAAAGGATTGTGTAAAATATTTACAAAAGTTAAATATACATATAAAAGGTTATATAGTGACGGAAAAATCAAATGAACCGGATTGGATAGAATTCGGAAAATTATATAGTGTATCTTCTGTTAAAAATAAAAATATTAGCATAATTATTGCAGTCGGTATCAATTATCAACATGATATATTACATATATTAAAAGAAAATAAGTTTAGAAAAATATATTTATTTTAACAAAGTACAAACTGTAAAGATGGCTAAAAATGGAAAATGATAATATAGGGAATGTAGATTTGTATTACACATATTATAACGGAACTGATGAATATTCCGATTTTTTTAATTATATTGAATTACTATATTGAAAGAAAGGAAATGTATGATACTAAAGTGATGATTATCATACAAAATTATTATGAAAAAAATAGTTATATGGGGAACAGGAAAATATGCATCATACATATTTAAAGATATATTGATGAATAAGTGTGTTTTTGAAGGCTTTGTTGATAATAATAACGAAAAACAGAATAGGCTTTGGGAAAATCAATATAGAATATACTCATTAGAAAAATCAATAGAGCTGGATATTGACTATTACCTGATATCAGCTATGTATTATAAAGAACAGATATTGTCGCAGGCTCAAAGTTTAGGGATTGAGAATAAATTAATATGGTACTGGCATGATGATTTGATTCAGTATGAATTTATTAATAATACTTCATATTTAAAAGAAAACATACTTCTGAAAATAAAAATAGATAAATTACAGCGACAAGTGGATAATGCACCATATGAATATGGGGAATCTCTGGTTAAGATAAGACCTGCAAAAGATTTATTGGAGAAGATTATTGATAAAAAGTGTTCTTTATGCAGATTTGGTGATGGAGAATTTGGCATTATTTCAAAACAGAATAGATTGTGGTATCAAAAATATGATATTAAAATGGCAGAAAAATTGGAAAGTATTTTAAAATCAGATAATGAGAAAATCCTCATTGCAATTGCTGATAATTATGGAAATTTAGATAAATATAACGATAGGACAGCAGATGCAATCAGGCAATATATGACTAAGGAAAAAAGACAGGAACATATGAGTCTGCTGGATTTGTCAAGGGCATATTATGATGCATATGTATCGAGACCATATATGATATATAAAGATAAAGACAAAAATGCGTCTGAAATTTTTAATTTATATAAAAAGCTGTTCTGTGATAGAAATATCTTGATTATTGAAGGAGAAAATACAAAGACCGGTGTTAACAATGGGTTGTTAGATGGTGCACATTCAATAAAAAGAATTTTATGTCCGGATACAAATGCGTATAGTTCGTATGATAAAATTTTAAATAAGGCAATAGAGTCAGCAGTATCTGATGATTTGATATTAATTACATTAGGACCTACAGCTACTATATTAGCATATGATTTAGCAATGCAAGGATATCAGGCTATAGATCTTGGACAGGTAGATAATGAATACGAGTGGTTTTTAAGACATGCAACGGAGAGAATAGTAATAGAGGGAAAAAGTGTGTCTGAACTGGCATGGTATAGAATACCTGAAACACAGATATCTGATGATAAATATGAAACACAGATTATAGCACATGTAGTATAATCATATGAAGGAGTGATATATATTGTGGAGAAAGTAATAATATTTGGTACAGGAAAAAGAGCACAGTGGATTTTTAACTATCTGGATAAATATAATGGATTAGAGGTTGTTGAAATCTGGGATAATAATGAGAAAAAAACAGATAAGAGCTATGAAGTAAATGGAAAGAATGTAGTAGTTAAACAACCACATTATGAAAATCAATATAATATAATTGTTTCATCTGATGTTTATTATGAAGAGATAACTAAACAGTTAATTGAAAGTTTATCGATAGACCCAATATATATAAAAAAATTCGGATATATATTTAATAATTTTAAGAATAAAATTATAGAGAAATATAAGGACAGTGATAATGTTGGAATAAATAATATATGTCAATATTTGCAGAAAAATGAACTAGATGTTTTTTGTGGACAGATAAGTAATAATTATCCATTAGATATATTTGAAGTGTATAAGGATAGTGATAATGGATTATTATATTCGTTTTGGCAAGGAAAAAAGATTTATCTAAGTTCTGTATACAAAAATCCTAATGATGCCAAAGCATATCTTTGTTCATTATGCAAGGAACAGGATGTTAATTCTCCACATCGCTATAATATAGATAAATTGGATTTTGATAATACAGATATTTTTATTGATGGAGGAGCAGCGGAAGGATTTTTTGCTTTACAGGTTATAGACAAGGTAAAGCATGTATATCTGGTGGAATGTGATAAGGAATGGGTTGAAGCACTTAAATGCACATTTGAGCCATATAATGATAAAGTTACAATTATAGAAAAATGGTTAGATGAGTCAGATTCAGAAAATACTGTATCAATAGACACGCTTGTCCTTAATAATAAAGATATAGATAAAATTATTGTTAAGATGGATATTGAAGGCAAAGAAACAGATGTCATAAAGGGTATGGAAAAACTTATTGATTCTGATATAGATATGACATGTATTGTATGTACATATCATAAGTCAGGAGACGAAGATATAATACATGACTTTTTTGAACAGAGAGGATTTAGTATAACATTTGCTAATGGATATATGTTTTTCCCATATGGTGAAGTAATCGAACCAGAGTTAAGGAAAGCGGTTTTGACTGCAAGAAAAAATAAATAAAAGCAGGAGTTAATATTATGAAATGGACAAATAAAGGTTATGAAGATATAATTTGTAAAAAAGATATAAATAAAACGACTAAATTTTGTATTTATGGAGCTGGAAAATTAGGTGGAGATTTATATAAAACATTAAAACATTATAATATGTTTTTTTGCTTTATTGATAATAATAATAAGCTTCAAGAAACAGGTTATAAAAATGAGTTAGTATTGTCAGAAAATGATTATTTTGAAAAGGATATGACAAATCCAATAATCATATGTGCTTCTGATAAAAATACATTTGAGATACAAAATAAATTAAAAAGCAGAGGATTAATATATAATAAAAATTATTATAAATATAATGAATTTTCTGATAAACTTTTACCAATTATTGCATATAAGTTTTTTGATCAGACATTTATGAGTTTGGCACAAATATGTGTTACAGAAAGATGTACTTTACACTGTAAAAAATGTGCACATGGCTGTTACAATGTTCCGATTACAAAGGACGATTTGACTTTGGAACAGGTTAAAAAGAGTGCAGATATATTTTTTTCAAAAGTAAATTATATTCATGAATTTGTTTTAATAGGCGGAGAACCGTTGCTATATAAGCATTTGACAGAGGCCGTTGAATATATAGGAAGCAAATATCGTAATCAGATGAGTGTATTTTCAATAACATCTAATGGAACTATTATACCATCAAAAGATTTATTGGAAAGATGCAAAGAATATGGAGTTTTGTATAGAATATCAAATTATTCTGCAACATTAAAGAAACTTGAATTACAGTATGAAAAACTAAGGAACATATTTATATCAAATGATGTTGAATTTAGATTTGGTAGAAAAGAACATGAATGGGTTGATTATGGATTTGATTATTATAAAAGGGATTGTAGTGACAAAGAATTAATAGCTGTTTTTGATGAATGCAACACGCCTTGTCATGAAATAAGAGAAAATAAATTTTACTATTGTGTTATGGCAAGAAGTGTCGCTGATAATTTATCTGTTAATGTTGGTAAAGAAGATTATTTGGATTTTGAAAAGCTGTCAGGAGATAACTGGAAAAGAGAATTGTTGGAGTTTATAATGGGATATTCTGAAAAAGGATATTTGGATATGTGCAGGTATTGTCATGGAGCTGATAGTTATCAATATCCAATTCCGGCAGCCGAACAAGTGTAAATGATATGTGTAAAATAATATAATCAGTAATGGGGAAGTTATTAATGAAAAAAAATAATCCTATGTTAAGTATAATAGTGCCTATGTATAATGCACAAGATACTATATCAGAATGTATAGACAGTATATTAGATCAGAAATTTAAAGAATATGAACTTATATTGGTAGATGATGGTTCAACGGATGATACGTTAAAAATATGTAAAACATATGCAGAAAAAGACCAGAGAATTATTATTGTACCATTAGAAAAAAATATGGGATTAATTAATGCAAGAAAAACAGGTGTTGAAATTGCAAAAGCAGAATATATAGGTTTTGTTGATAGTGACGATTGGATTGAACGTGATATGTATAGCAATTTAATTAATATACAAGAGAAGTTTGATTGTGACTTGATTTCTTCTGGTATATACAGAGATTATATAGAAGAAAAATACACATCGGAGCTGGTAGATAATTTTCAAGAAGGAATGTATAGTAATATTCCACGGGATATCTATGGTACAATGCTGTATGATGATAAAAATAAAACATTTGGAATTTTTTGCACATTAGTTAATAAATTATATAGAAAAAATATTTTGCAAGATGTTTATAAAAATATTGATACAAGAGTATTTTATGGAGAAGATTGTCTTACATTATTTTCGTATATTATGAAAATATCAAGCTTGTATATATTAAAAAAATCATATTATCATTATAATATTAGAAATACATCTATGTGTGCATCTGCTGATGAACGTTTAAATACAAATACATATTATTTGTATAAGGGATTGGAAAAAGAGTTTATAAACAAAAAAGAATATAAATATATATTGTTAAGACAGTTAAAAAAATATATTTTGGGAATTGAATTACATACATTGGATAAGTTATATAATATTAGTGCATTTTCGCTCGGAACATATAAATATTCTTATGAAAATTTAAAAAATAAAAAGGTTGTTATATATGGGGCTGGTAACAGTAGCGAGTCGTTATATAATTATTTAACAAAAGAATGTAAGTGTGATATTACTGGATGGGTAGATAAATATCCTGAAGGTAAAGATATGAAGGTGATGCACGAAATATTAGCTGTCAACAGTATTTTAAATATTCAATACGATTATATTGTTATAGCTGTATTAAAAAAAGAACTTGCTGACAGTATAAGAAAAGAATTGATTGAATTATATAATATAGATTCAAAAAAAATTCTATGGAATAAAGTGGAATATGTTAATCTGTTGGATAAAATGTAAATCAATATGTTATACATGGGGTGTTAAATGATAGAGAATCAAATAGTAAGTATAATTGTTCCGGTTTATAATGTACAAGAGTATATAAAAGATTGTATTAACAGTATTATTTGTCAGACTTACAAAGAGTTAGAGATTATATTAGTAGATGATGGTTCTTCTGATAATAGTTTGCAGATATGTAAGGATATGGCACAGAAGGATAACAGAATTGTGGTATTATCACAGTTGAACAGCGGGGTTGTTAATGCAAGAAAAAATGGTGTAAACAGAGCTACAGGAAAATATATTATGTTTGTCGATTCTGATGATTATGTTAATTCGGATTATGTTGAGTCTATGATGAAAATATCAAATGAATTTGAATTAGTTACATCAGGTATATTTGTCGGTAACAGAAAAGTGTTTGATTGTATTAATTCAGGTGAATATGATGTAGACAGGTTGAGTCCTGTTATAAAAAATATGATTTATGCACAGGACAATATATCGCGAGGGATTCTGTCATGTGTTTATGCAAAACGCTTTGAAACAGAATTGACAAAAAAGATTTTTAAAAATTTGGATGAAGATATATATTATGGTGAAGATGGAGAATTTGTCTATAAATATATTATTAATTGCAAAAAAATATGTGTAACAAATAATTGTAATTATAATTACAGAATGAATAATTTGTCTGTAACACATAAAAAATATGATGATTTTTTGATTAATGTAAACAGATTATATATATCATTAAAAAAAGAATTTGAAAAGAGTACATACTCTGCGGATCTTATTCCTCAATTAGAAAAATGGATATTTGAACATATAAGAACAGCACCGGAAAACATGGGATTTGGTCCTGAAAATGTTCCTATAAAATTTGTCTTAAAATGTGATAAAGATTTGGAAAATAAAAAACTTGTTGTATATGGTGCGGGAAAAGTCGGAAAAGACTATATAAGACAAATAAAGAAAGAAAAAATATGTAAAGAATTTATTTGGGTTGATAAAAATTATGCTTCAAAGGAGACGTATATGGAGGAACACGTATGTTCTCCGGAAAAAATTTTAGCATATGAATTTGATTATATTCTAATAGCAATAAATAATGATGTTATTATAAAAGAAATAAAAAGTGAATTGCAAAAAAAATTTGGAGTAAGTGGTGAAAAAATAATTTCATGTAAGCCGTTGTATATTAAAGAATTTTACGCATAGACCCAGGTTATAAAATGCGAGGAGAAAAGTTATGCTGATAAAAAATAATGCAAATAAAACGGAGTTTTTAGAAGAAATAAAAGGAAAAAAACTGTATTGTTATGGTGCCGGAAAGGTATTTAGGGATTTTTTGAGGCTTTATCCGCATATTGATATATATTCGGTTGTTGATAGAAGTGCGGATATTTTAAAGGATAAATTTAAAAATATAAAATTTATAACACAAGACCAGTTTTTGAAAGAGTGTGAAGATGAAAAATCTGTATTGTTAATAACGTGTTTTGATTATGTTGAAATTGAAAACGAGCTGCAAAAAACAGAATCTCTTAAGACTTTACCATGTTATGTGTATTATATTATGCAGGAAAAAGACGGTGTTAAGGAGATGTCATATGATTTGAATAAATATCAGTTGACGGAATTCAGATATCAGGATTGTATGGCAGGTCAGAAAGCTCCTGCAGATGTTACGATTATTGCAGCAGAAGCAGGATATAAACCTATAACATTGAACAGGGGAACCGTAACAAGAGGAACAGAACAGACAAGACTGGCATGGGAATATGTTTTCGATAATTTAAAAGAAAATTCGTATTTGATATTGCAGTTACCGCTTTTGGATGATACAGAGGGGTTGTATAAGATTTTTGAAATAAAAAAGAAAAAAAATATAAAGATAATAGGTATTGTGCATGATATTAATATCGTCAGGGGAAATCCTAGCGAATATGATTTTAGGCAGTATAAGATTTTAAAAGAAGTGCCTGATGTATTAATTGTACATAATATGTATATGGCGAAAATGCTGGCGGACAGAGGATTTGATTCTGACAGGCTGGTAAATCTTGATGTTTTTGATTATCTGATTCCAGATTATAAGGAAATAAAAGAATCAGATGGAATTGTAATAGCGGGAAATCTTATGGAATCAAAAGCAGGATATGTATATCAAATTAATAAAATAAGCAATGTCACATTTAATTTGTTTGGAGCAAATTATAATGCAAAAAACCCATTTGATAATATAAATTATTTTGGAGCTTTTTTGCCTGATGAACTTATAAAAAATTTGACAGGTAAGTATGGTCTTGTATGGGATGGAGATTCTATAGAGACATGCAGCGGAGGGAAAGGTGAGTATTTAAGAATTAATAATCCTCACAAATTATCATTATATCTTGCGGTGGGACTTCCTGTTATTATATGGGATGAGGCTGCAGAAGCAGACTTTGTATTAAGAGAAAATGTTGGTTTTGCAGTTAAGTCACTATATGAATTATCTGGAAAGATGTCGGACATTAGTGATTATAATTATGAAATAATGAAAAAAAATGCAGAAACAGTGGGGGCACGGCTTCGTAATGGTGAATATTTGACAAGGGCTTTAAAGAAAGCAGAGGAAAAGATACAGGAGATTAGAGATGAAGAACATATATAAACGTGCAATTATGAATTCTAATAAAATAGTAGAATGCATGCAGGATGATTTATCTAGAGATATTTATATGGCACGTGTTATGAATAGTCTTACATATGATTATAATTATATAACACGAATTACTGTGGATAATATAGATGTAATGGATAAATTAAGAAAAGATATTGAATCATATATAAGGGAAGGAAGAAAGCTTATACTTGATGGAGCAGGTTATTATGGAAAAAGTATAAAAATGACTTTGAAGGATGTTAAATTTGAATGTTTTAGTGATAGAAATTCACAAGAGAAGATGATAATGGGAATACCTGTGCTTTCAAGGAAAGAAGCGGTAGAAAAATATCCGGATGCGTTATTTATAGTAGATTCAATGGTTTATGCCAAACCAATAAAAACGGAATTAAAGCAGCTTGGTGTTGAACATATTCTTGATTTTGGAAGTTATCTTGGTAAGTATGGTAACGCACGGGATAATCAATATTATGATGTTTTTGGATTTGGTGATGATGAAGTAATAGCAGATGTTGGATGTTTTGATTGTTATACAATGATACAATATTTTAAATATGGTAATAGTAAGTATAAAAAGATATATTCTTTTGAACCTGAACCACATCAATATGCAAATTGTAAAGAAATAATTGAAAAAGGTGGATATCAGAATTGGGACATATTTAATTATGGAGTATATGATAATAATTCAAAATTATATTTTAGTTCAAACAGCAGCAGTACCAAGATAAGCAATGATGGCGATATAGAAGTTGATGTAATAAAACTTGATGATTTCTTCAAGACACATGAAGCACCAACATTTATAAAGATGGATATAGAGGGAGCAGAGTTGGCGGCATTAAAGGGATGTGCAGAAACAATTAGCCGGTATAAACCTAAGCTGGCTATTAGTGTATATCATAAGCCGGAAGATATATTTGAAATTCCTGAATATATATTATCGCTAAATCCTGATTATAAAATGTATTTAAGACATTACACAAATCTTGTTAATGAAACTGTGCTGTATTGCGAATGACATATTTAATGATAGAGTTATTATAGAATATATTGAAAAAGATATATTTGAGTTTGTTAACAAATTGAATTTGTAGTTCAATATATATTATTGCAATATTTATAATTCTGTGATATTTTAATAAAAAGCAGTTTTCTATATTATCTGTACGGTTGCTGTGTGGCTTGTATAATTGATGGTATTCTATATTTTGATGGTATCATTTTCAGGCACATGGCAATGGGGCGGTACAGGGTCTGTCTATCTTGGTTTTTGTCTGTATTTCATTGAAATTCTGCTTTTAAAATAAGGTATAAAGCAGGATTATTATATTTACATGGTTCATGCCTGTGTTTTACAGGATGCAACAGTGTTTAGCCAGCATGGGATGTATTGCATAAGTGTATATTCAATGCTTAAAATATTAGTCATATTCCTGCTTTATCGGATAAGATAAGGAGAAGGAATTATGAATGGTAACAGAGAGTATAATAGTGATGTGTTCAGCATGCTTATGGAAGACAAGAAGCGTGCACTTCAGCTTTATAATGTAATGAATGGTTCGTCGTATGACAACCCGGATGATGTCGAGATTAAGACGCTTGACGGAGGAATATCCCTAACTGTAAGGAATGATGCAGCATTTGTGGTTGATGCAAGACTAAGCATATATGAACATCAGTCAACAGTGTGTCCTAATATGCCTGTGAGAAGCCTGATATATTTTACGACAATTTTATCGGATATGCTTAGCGGAAGAGGCGGAGAAGGCAGGGAAAGAAAGATAGGACGCAATTTGTATGGAAGAAAGCTTGTAAAGATTCCGGTACCACAGTTTGTAGTCTTTTATAATGGAGAAGAGAAGCAGCCTGAGGTACAGGAGTTAAAGCTTTCAGATGCATATGAGAAGGCAACTGATGATCCAAGACTGGAATTAAAGTGCATGGTGTATAATATCAATAATGGCAGGAATGAGGAGATAAGACATTCTTGCAGATGGCTTGATGAGTACATGATTTTTGTAAATAAGGTAAGGGAATTGCATTATGGAAGAACGGATGAAGACCTGCTTGTTGATATACAAATGGCAATAGATTATTGCATAGAGCATAATATATTAAGGGATTTCCTGATAAAACGAAGGAATGAGGTGACAAAGAGTATGAAGCTTGATTATACGTTTGACAGGCAGCTGGAACTTGAGAGGGAAGATGCGAGAGAGGAAGGATTCGAGGAAGGACTCGAAGAGGGAAGAGAACAAGGACGAGATATTGTTAATCAGTTGATTACATTGCTGTTATCTGATGGAAGAACAGAAGATTTGAAGAAATCTGCATCTGACAGGGAATATCAGATACAGCTTTTAAAAGAGTATGGATTAATGTAATTTTATAAAATAGAATTAATATTTGCTAATGTAAACGCCTTTAGAGTATAATAGCTTTAAAGGCGTTAGGTTTATACGGAGGCATTAAGATGCAGATTGAAGATATAGTAGCAAAGTTCTCAACAGGAATATTTGTCTGGTACAATTTTAAGGAAAATGCAGCAATTTTATATTTGTATTCGATAAATAAAGACAAAGAAATAGAATCATTTCTTAAAAATAAAGGAAATGTAACATTATGTAATATAAAAAAAGGAAATGAAAATATTGATGATGTTAAAAAATTTGATTACATTGTTGGTGTTGATGTTTTAGAAGAGAGTGAATCGCCGGTAGAATTGCTTACATTTTGCAGGAGTCATTTAAATGATGATGGCAGGCTTCTATTAGGAACAGAGAATAGGCTCGGAATTAAGTATTTTTGCGGGGACAGGGATCCATATACTAATCATAGTTTTGATGGAATTGAAGATTATAGAAGAATAACAGCAGCGGATAAGAAAGATATAGATGGAAGATGTTATTCCAGAGCAGAACTTAATGATATGTTATGTATGGCAGGGTTTTGTAATGACAAATTTTATTCAGTTATGCCGAATTTGAAAGAGGCACAGCTTATATATGCTGATGGTTATACACCGGTTGAAGATCTGGCAATCAGATATTTCCCTTTTTATAATTATCCTGACAGTGTTTTTCTGGATGAGCGTTTTATGTATAAGGATTTGGCTGATAATGATTTATTTCATACAATGGCTAATGCATATTTTATTGAATGTAGTTCTGATGGAAAGTTTGATGAGACGATGCATGTAACGCTTTCACTTGACCGTGGAGAGGAAAATGCTTTGGTTACAGGAATATATGAGCATGATGGAATAAGGAGCGTTTATAAAAAGGCTGTATATTCCGAAGGAATGAAGAAACTGTATGAAATGCAGGATAATCTTGATGAATTGAGGAGAAGAGGTATTGGTGTCGTTCAATCTAAGATTGAAAACGACAAATTTGTAATGCCATACGTAGACAAGCCTGTTGCATTGGTTGCGTTAAGAGAAATTGCAAAGAAAGATAAAGAAGCATTTTTTGATGCATTGAATGATTTGTATGAATTGATATTATCATCATCCGAGCATACAGATATTGTGAATGAAAAAGACAGGAATAGTGCCAATGGGAAAGATATGGGAGTTATCCTTTCAAAGGGATATATTGATATGGTGGCACTTAACTGTTTTTATGATGAGACGATAGAAGAACCGAACAAAAGATTTATATTTTATGACCAGGAGTTTTATTTTGAAAACTGTCCGGCTAAAGCTATATTTTATCGTTCAGTATCAGTTATATATGATGGTGCTGATATGGAATTTGAAAGACTGATTCCAAGAAAAGAGGTGCTTGAAAGATTCGACCTTGCAGAGCTTGAAGAATTGTGGCAGCGTATATCCTACAGATTTACAAGCGAATTACGTAATGAAAAGGAATTACAGCTTTATAAACAGGAAAGAACGTGTGACGCAAGAGTAGTCTACAGTAACAGGGAAAAGATTAATTACAGTGCCTCTGATTATCAGGAAATATTTGTTGATATTTTCAAAGGACTTGACGATAAAACGAAAGATGGAAATAATAAAAAACTTGTTCTTTTTGGTTCGGGCAATTTTACAAAAAGATTTCTTGATGAATTTGCAGGTTGTTACGATATTTTTTCGATTATAGATAACAATCAGTCGAAATGGGGAACAATGATGGATAATGTACCGGTTAATTCTCCTGATGTTTTAAGAGATATAGATTCTGATGAACTTCATTTGATTATTTGTATAAAAAAATATTATGGTGTTGTAAAGCAGTTAAAGGAAATGGGAATTTCAAAGTATCATATATATGACCCTTCAAATGAATATCCGAATAAAAGAAGAGAGATTGCACAAAAACGTGCGGCAGGCATGATTGCTGAGAATTCAGGAAATACTGGCACTGATGGAGAAAATGAGAAAAAACCGTATAATATAGGTTATATAGCTGGTGTTTTTGACCTTTTTCATATCGGACATCTTAATATGTTTAAAAGAGCAAAAGAACAGTGCAACTATCTGATTGTCGGGGTCGTGTCAGATGAGGGGGTAAGGCTTAATAAGCAGGCTGAGCCGTTTGTTCCGTTTGAAGAAAGAATTGAAATGGTGCGTTCATGCCGTTATGTTGATGAGGCTGTAAAGCTTCCGCTTAATTTTTGTGGAACACAGGATATGTATAAAGTGTATCATTTTGATGTTCAGTTTTCAGGAAGTGATTATGAGCATGATGCGTATTGGCTTGCTCAGAAGGAGTTTCTTGAAGAGCATGGTTCAACAATGGTATTTTTCCCATATACACAGAGTACAAGCTCTACGAAGCTGAAGAAAGCTATTAATGCAAAGATAAAAGAGTATGGTTTATACGAGGAGTGATTTTTAAAGTAATGCGTTTTGTTTTATTTTATTCAGATGTAGAGTCGTTTAATTATTTTACAGATAGAATTGTTGAGGAATTAAATAAAAAGAATCATGAATGTTTTGTACTTGATTTGCGTGATATGTCACGTTCAGGAGAACATTCATTTGAAAGATTTAATTCGTTCCTTGAAAAAAAAGCTGATGCGGCAATAGCATTTGATGGTTTGGGAATAAAGGACAGGATATTTGTTGAACTGTGGGATTCCATGAATACATTGGCAATTAATATTCTTATGGATCATCCATTAAGATTTCATCCAACAATGTTAAGACATCCTAGGAGGTACATACAGTTTTGCTGTGATAGAAATCATGTGGAATATGTAAAAAAATATTTTGGTGAGAGTGTGGCTGATGTAAGATTTATGCCTCATGCCGGTACATATATGGGTGAGCCTGATTTGGAAAATTACGAAAAAAGACCCTATGATGTTTTGTTTTCAGGAACTTTTTATGAACCACATATATATCTTGAACAGATAGATGAGATGTTTAGTGATAATGAACTTATAAAGATGTTTTATCATAATCTTGCAGATTATATGACTGACAGGAATGAAGTGTCTACAGAGCAGGCAGTTGTGGATGTTATGGATTTGATGAGATTGATTATGTCTGAAAAACAGGTGATACAGCTCTTCAGGTTTGCAGAGCCTGTTGACTGGCTTGCGAGAATGTATTATAGAAAGCAGATTGTACAGGTGATTGCAGATTCTGGTATTGATATATGGCTTCTGGGGCGTGGATGGGAGAATCATCCTGCTGCTATGTTTGATAATGTACATATTATCAATGACAGAATACCGTTTAAAGATACACTTCCGGTTATGGCAAAGGCAAAGATTAATCTTAATATTATGCCGTGGTTTAAAGATGGAACACATGACAGAATATTTAATATTTTATTGCAAGGCTCACTTCCTCTTACAGATAAAAGCAAATGGCTCGAAGATAATTTCACTGACGATGAAAATATTGTATTTTATGATTTGAATGAGTTGGACAGTATTCCTGAAATAATAAAAAACTATCTTGATAATCCGGAAAAATCAAAAGAGATTATTAAAAATGGTTTTAATGAAGTTGCTGATAAATATACATGGACACAGATAACGGAGCAGATTCTTGCGTGTATAGAATAAGTTATGTGATTAATTTTGGAAATTAATCAATAAATATAAAACATGGAGGTTAAAAATCTATATGAATATTCATACAAAACATGAAATTTTAAAAACAATACAGAACGTGAAAAATATTCATACTAATCTGCATGTATTAAATAACAATGAATATATTAATTCTTTGACACAATGTCAGGAATATGCAGTCAATATTGGAAATATCATTGAAAACAGTGATTGCAATGATAAAAATATTGTTCCGCTGCTTGAAAATTATTGTGAAGTTTTGTATGAATTGTCTCTTATTAATCTGGCAAGTGAAAGAATATATAAAATAAAATTAATTGATGATTTAATTAATAAGGTTGAGAGTTTAATTGGGAAAATTGCAGGAAAATACAGAATTGTATTTCTTCCATATAAAGCCCAGATGTGGGATGCACTTGAGAGCGTCTGGCTTGCGGCTAAAGATGATGACAGATGTGAGTGTGATGTGATTCCGATACCATATTTTGAATTTGATAAACGTAAAAATGAATGGCATCTTGCGTATGACGGAAATGAATTTCCATCATATGTCCCAATTACGCCGTATCAGACTTATAGCATACGTGAGTTAAAACCGGATGCTGCATACATACATTATCCATATGACGGCAGTAATACAGTAACGAGAATCCACCCGGCATATTATTCTGATGAACTAAAAAAATATGTAAATAAATTAATATATATTCCTTATTATGTAACGGCCGGGGCAATTTCGGAAAATCATAAGTATTTTCCTGTTTATAAAAATATGGACTATTTTATTGTACAGTCTGAATTTTTTAAGCGTTCTTGTACCGGAGTATTTTACTACGATAAAATAATTCCACTTGGTTCCCCTAAGATTGATTCAGTAGTTAATAAGTGTAAAAACGAAAAGAATATACCTGATGAATGGAAGAAAATATTAAATAATAGAAAAGTTTTAATGCTTAATACAACAATAGGCGACATTTTGTGTTATAAAGGTGTTCTTATAAAAAAATTACAGCTTTTTTTTGAACTTATAGCACAAAGAAAAGAGATTGCTTTAATCTGGAGACCGCATCCGCTTACTGAGGCAACGATTAAGTCAATGCGGACGGAGATTTATGAAAGCTATATAGAATTAAAACGATATTTTATGGATAATGAAATTGGTGTGTTTGATACTACACCTGATATTGCATATACGATTGCTGTAAGCGACGGATATATAGGTTCGGATGGAAGCTCGGTTATTAATATGTTCAGTGCTGCAGGAAAGCCGGTGTTTATATTTAATGATTTAATATTTAATGAATTTTGCGAAGATGAAAAAAGAAATCTAAGAATTATTAATATGGCTGTTAAAGAAAATGAATTGTATTTTGTTGCAGATTCTTTTAGTGGGATTTTCAGATTTGATATTACAAATTTCAAGGATGCAGATAGTAATTATATAGGTGAAGTGGTTGATAATTCCGAACACAGATGGCAGCAGCCATATGGATATATATGTACACAGCATGATGATATATATATATCATCAGTATATAGTGACTATATTACAAAATATGATGGTATTAATTATAAAACATTTATATGTAATGAAAAATATGATGCTAGAGCATTGGGACAAATGAAATTGTGTGATAATTTTCTTGTATTTTTGCCTTATGAGGGATTTGATATATGGAAATATGATACTATGACAGGAGAATGGACGGATGATAAGATAACAATTTTAAATCTGTATAAAAATCTTGGAACAGCGGCATATGGAAATATAGCTTATAGCTGTGTATATTTTAATGGGTATTTATGGATGGTAACAGGCTGTTCGGATTATTTATTAAAATATAACGTCAATACCGGTGAGAGTGAATTGCATAAAAATGGCGGAGATAAATATGTATATACCTATATAACAGCAGATGGAAATAGATTGTATCTCCTTGATAATATTAACAATATTATTGCAATAACAAATGATGGAATTGATTGTAGGGTAATCAAGATTCAAACATCACTTATAAAAAAATACTGGAATACAGAAAACGGAGAATTGTGTTTATTCAAAGCTGTTTTAAATGTTGGAAACTATATTGTGCTTATTCCGGCATTTTCAGACACATTTATAAAAATAAATAAAATCACTAATGAGCAGAGTGCGATAAACACACATTTTCTTGATAATGCAGACGGCTGTTTTAATGGATATAATCCGGAATATTCTTATAGCACAGGTGCATTTGCGGTACTTAATAGTTATGAATTTATAGTGCAGCGTACATATGATGGAAAAGCAGCAGTTATTAATGTTGATGATATTAATACTGAAAATATTGAGTTGGGAAATTGCCGGGAATTTTACATTAAAATTTCAGATGCTGATTTAGAAAGAAAACAGAAAAATTCGGATGGATTCGAGAAAATGTGCAGTAATGGTTATTTCTGCCAGAAAGAGAGTATATATCTTTCAACAGAACAATTTCTGGATAGAATGGTGTCTGGTGACTGGGATGGAATTATAGAGCGGCAGCAGGAATATGTGAATTCTCTTGCATTAAATCCTGGAACATGTGGTGAAAAGGTACATGAATTTGTTATGAATTCGTTAATAAAATGTTGATTTTAGAAGGTGGCTTATATGAATTTATCAGTATGTATTATTGCAAAGAATGAAGAAAAACATATAGAAAAATGTATGCAATGTCTGTCTGATAAGGAAGTACAGATAGTTGTGGCAGATACCGGGTCTACAGATAAAACTAAAGAAATTGCAAAAAAATACACAGAGTTCGTATATGATTTTAAATGGATTGATGATTTTGGGGCGGCAAAACAGTTTGCAGTATCAAAAGCGTCCAATGACAATATATTGATTCTTGACTGTGATGAATATTTGCAATCTGACAAAACTGTACTTGAAAAATTAAATAGTATGCTTGAAAATGAACCTCAAAGGGCCGGACGCATAAAATGTATCAATGTATTGGAGGATGATTCAAAAAATACTGATTGGATAACAAGAGCATTTAACAGGAAGTATTACAAGGTAGAAGGAAAAATACATGAGCAGATAGTTAAGACTGACGGAGAACCGGCAGATACGTTCTTATCCGCTGTTGTTATTAAGCATGTTGGATATGCACTTAATGATGATGAGAAGAAGAAAAAGGCATTACGTAATATAAAACTTCTGAAAAAAAGACTTGCTGAGCTTGAAAAGAATTTTGATAGTGACATAACACAGAATAATGAAAAAGAGATTCCATATATTTATTATCAGTTGGGGAAAAGTTATTATATGGAAAAAGATTATAATAATGCATGTGATTTTTTTTCAAAGGGGCTTTCATTCGATTTGGAACCAAAGCTTGAGTATGTTATAGATATGGTTGAAACATATGGATATGCAATGTTAAACTGTGGAAAAGTTCAGGAAGCATTATCGTACACATCAATTTACGATGTATTTGGAAACAGTGCGGATTTTAAGTTCCTTATGGGACTTATATATATGAAAAATGCAATGTTTGATGAAGCTGTAAATGAATTTCAAAAAGCAGCAGAATATAAAGAAAGCCGTGTTGAAGGTACTAATTCTTATCTTGCATATTATAATATCGGGGTAATATATGAATGTCTGGGAAATATAGGAAAAGCACAGGAATATTATAAAAAATGTAATGGCTATTCAAAAGCTGTGGAAAGGCTTAAAAATGGGAAATAGTAAAGTAGATTTAAGTATTATTGTGCCGTGCTTTAATGTGGAAAAATATGTTGCAAGATGCATCGATTCTTTAATTAATCAGACACTTGACAATACAAGATATGAGATAATTCTGGTGGATGATGCTTCAACAGATTGTACATGGAAAATAATTACGGAATATGAAAAAAAATATCCGAATATGATTATTGCCGTTCATTGCGATGAAAATGGAAGACAGGGTAAAGCAAGAAATGTTGGACTTGAATATGCAAGTGGTGAATATATAGGCTATATTGACAGTGACGATTGGATAGATTCTGATATGTATGAGATTATGTTATCAGAGATAATGAATTATTCAGGTGATATTGTACATTGTAACTATATACGTGATGACGGAACTAGAAAGATAGATTGTAATTCAAGTGGGAATATCCAGCGGTTGTTAGTTGATACACAATCTAAAAGGGGTGAATTTATAGTTTCGGGATGTATAGGTTATGGCTGCGTGACTGATGTTATTAAGAAAAGCATATTGGTTGAAAATAATATACAGTTTCCTGAAAAAATTGCATATGAGGATTTATTCTGGCGTTCGATTGTCTATTTATATGTGAAAAAAATTTCTCTGATAGATAAGAAATTTTATCATTATTATATAAATCCACAGTCAACTGTTCTTAAAAAAAATGATGATTATCATCTCGACTTAATGAAGATAAATGAACTTAAATATAATGAGTATATAAGAAGAGGCTTTCTTAAATTATACAGGGATGAACTTGAATTTGACATGCTTGACACATGGTATCTGGGAATGATAAAAACACTGGCGTTTCGTTTTGACAAGCCGCCATATAGTGAATTTATAAGATTAAAATCAATATTTAATAAGCTTATGCCGGAAGCTGCATTGAATAAATATATCGAAGGACAATTTAACGAAATGCAGAAACTGTTGATAAGTCTGTTAAATGTGGATGTGTCAGAAACGGATTTTTATAATGTTATAAATATATGTAGAAAAACAGGGGTGTAATATGATTAATAATGAAAATATAATGTATATGTATTGTAATGTTCTTGGACAGACTGAGCCGGAGAAGATTCTTGATATAGGCCTGTTCTACAGGCAGATAGGTGGCGTGTCAAGAACAATTCTTAATTCTGATGTTCCAAAGAAGTGTTTTATTACAGGTATTGATTTGGAAAATTCAAAAAATTACGGAGTGTATAATACAATATATGATGAAATAATAAGGACGGAAGATATAGCCGGATTATCCGATGCAGAATATGATTTAGCTGTATTTCTTGATAAAAAAATTAAAGGTTTAGAAAGAAAGAATCTTTTTGATTTTGTAAAATCGAACTGTAAGTGTATTTTTGCTTATGAAACAGATGATGTATATCTGCAAAATTGGGAAAATAAAAGGAAACTTAATGTTAATAATGTGACTGGAATTCTTGCATGGAGGTGACAAAATAATGGATACACAGATGTGGGTGATAACACATAAAAATTATCCGGGTATAAGTGATGACTTATATAGAACTCTTCATGTTGGCAGAGCTTTGTCACAGGACCTTGGATATACAGGTGACGATACAGGAGATAATATTTCATTAAAAAATAGAAATTATTGCGAACTTACGGGACTTTACTGGCTTTGGAAAAATAATCAATGTGATATTATAGGTGTATGCCATTACAGGAGATTTTTTCTTGAAAAAGGACGCATGCTTACAAAAGAATATATAGAGAAGACTCTAAATGATTACGATATAATTGTTCCGACATGTGGAATGGTTAAGGAAGAAAATGTAAGAAAGCAGTATGCGGCTAATCATTATGAGGAAGATTTTGATATATGCAGGGATGTAATAAGCGAAAAGTATCCGGAATATGTGGAAGCATTTGATATAATGGCTGAATCAAAATTACTTAATTTTTGTAATATGATAATTACAAGGAAAAATATTTTTGATGATTATTGTAAATGGCTATTTGATGTTCTTTTTGAAGTTGAAAAAAGAGTAGACATATCCGACAGAGATAACTATCAGAAGCGTATATTTGGATTCTTATCAGAACGTCTTATAAAAGTATGGCTGATAAAAAATGAATATAAAGTAAAAGAACAGAATGTAAAAATGATGGATTCAGACGAGCTTGATAAAAAATCCAGTCTTAATAATGCAATACGAAATGTTTATCAAAAAATAACAGCAGGAATATTAAAAAAATATTTAAGTCCTACAAGTCTGCCAGAAAAAATAAATCAGTCAGTATGTTCTGATGGTCGCATTCCTGTGTGGACATACTGGTGGGATGGAGAGGAGCAATCACCAGAAGCTGTAAAGAAATGTATAAAAAGTATCCGTGATAATATTGACAGCAATAAATATAAACTTCATGTTATAACACTTGCTGATTGCCAGCAGTATGTTACATTTTCCAATATAATTATTGATAAGGTCAATTCCGGAAAAATGCCACTTAATATATTGGCACATAGATTATCAATGGAACTTTTGTACAGATACGGAGGCGTGTGGATAAGCCCGGAGTGTTTTGTTGCTGATGAAAGAGTTAATGATTTTATTGATTCAGGAGAATTTGTTTCATTAAAACATGAAGGAATATGTGATAAATCATTTTTAAAAGGACCGGCGGGATTTCCGTTATTTGGATTTGTAATGGAGTCGATTGATACATATTTTAGCTTTAAAGATGATTTGTTGTCACAGGATATGACGGATGAATTTATTAATATAGCATGTGAACATATGGATTATGTACGTAATGATGTGGATAAATGCCCTGATAATAATAAAAATTGTGAATTCTTCAAAGAAAATGCAGATAGAGTTTATCGCGAAGAAATATGGGATGACGTAGTAAAAGATACTTGGCTGTATAAATTGCAGAGTGACAGACAATATAAACAAAAAAATATTATAGACAAAGATACATTTTACGGAAAAATTATCTGTAGATAGTAAAATGTATATTATGCAGGAGATAATGTGAATTTCATGGATGAAAAAAATTTAAGTATAATTGTTATAAAATCTGAGATGTCATCTTCTTTTTATGAAACATTGATGAGTGTCTGCAGGCAGTTAAATTATAATGATAATATTGAAGTCATACTCGCAGATGCCGTTGATGGGACGGCGTATGAATTATGCAGAAAATATGGGGAGGATGACAATACATTATTGCTGGATAAAGTCAGATTTGTTGATATCAGTTCACAGATTTTTGAAAATATGGCCCAGATAAAAAATGAGGCTGTAAAATATGCAACAAACAGGCGTGTGCTGATTTTGACGGATAACCAGATTCTTCAGGAAGGTATCATTGAGAAATGTCTGTTGACTGATAGAATCGAAGTTTCAGATGATGAATTGAAAAGTTATTATAATGCAGGAACAGATGCATTTTCATATCTTGTTGCTGACAGGGATATGTTTAGTTCAATAGGTGGATGGAATTCCGGTCTCGCATGCAATGAGGATTATGAATTATTTATACGAGCATGCAATTATAATTGCCATGATAAATTTTATCCAATATATTCTGATGAATATAAATATCCTGTTTTTAAAGAAACATTTTTGGTATATGCCTATATTCTTGGAAAATATGCTTCAAAACTTCGCAATTCGGGTATGTTTAATGATGTTTTGTCAAACTGGTTTATACAGGCAAAAAACTATGGTATAGAAACATATTTTGAAGATTGTGCAAAGAATATGATTGGCAGAACAGAATGTTTTAATGCAATTGATAAAAATATGAATCCTGTACTTATGTTTTACGGATTAAAAACATGTAATGGAACATTAAACTCATTTGCATTAGAATTTGCCCAGGCACTCAGAAATAAAAGAATTAATGTTCTGCTTTTAAATATTGATGATGATAACACAACAGAGAATATTGGAAAAATAATTCTGAATGATTACAGATGCGTAATTGGCATGCAGACAGGTCTATATACGGAGAGACTAGAAAATGGTCAGTTACTTGGCAATTTATTTAAATGCCCTAAGTTTAATTATGTATTTGACCATCCTCTTTATGTCAGCTGGAGTCTTATGCTGCCGGTTAATGATTTGTATGTTTTGCAGCAGGATGAGACTTATTCTGAATATATAACAAAATATTATCCGTATGTGAAAAAAAGCTGGCACTTTCCACCTGCGGGTCTTATTGGCAATCTTACAAAAACGGAAAATGGCAAAACAGAAAAAATATATGATATATCTTTTATTGCAACATATAATGATTACAGAGAGAGACTAGATGTAATAAAAAATCTTCCTGATAATATAAGAAAAATATCATGGCATATGGTTAATCAGCTGAAAAATCATCCTAATCAGCGTGCAGAGGAAGCACTAGAGGCAGTGCTTGAAAAAAAGAAAATAACTTTAACAGAGCATGAATTTGTTGTTACGCTTCACAAATCTCTTGAAGCTGTGAGAACAGTAACTTTTTATATAAGAGAAAAAATTATAAAAACTCTTATAGAATCAGGTATAAATGTTGATGTTTTTGGTGATTCGTGGAAAAAATCTCCGTATGCAGATAATAAAAATCTTATTATTCATGATGATATTGATTTTGAAAAAGGGCTTGACATTATGGCACAAAGCCGTATTTCTCTTAATGTTATGTCATGGCATAAAGGCGGCATGACTGAAAGAATTGCCAATGCGATGCTTAATTATTCTGTCTGTGTTACGGATGAAACCTCTTATATAAACAGGCATTTTGTAGCGGGAGAGAATATAGTTACATTTAATCTTGATAATATTGATAAGCTGCCGGATAAGATAAGAACAGTTTTGCAGGATGAAAATCTTCAGAAATATATTGAGAAAAATGCGTATGAGAAAGCTTTAAACGAACATACATGGGATAATCGTGCTGATTATTTTATGAACATACTGGGAGAAATTGAAAAATAATGAAGATATTATATTATACGTGGAATGAGACAATGGCATATGATATTGAAGAGACTCTTGATATTGAAGGACATGATGTTGTCAAGGTGTCATATCCTATAAGCAGTTATGTTGCGGATAAAGGATTCAATGATTATATTGTGAGAATTCTTGATAAAGATAATTTTGATTGTATATTTACAATGAATTATATACCTGCTCTTGCGAAAATATCATTCCTGCGAAAAATAAAATATATTGCATGGATTTCAGATAGTCCTAATTACACGACATATTCAGAAATGATTCACAGTCCGTATAATTATATTTTTCATTTTGATAAAAAAGAAGTGGAGAATCTTAGAAGTACAGGGGCTAAAAATATATTTCATATGCCGCTTGCAGTAAATACTAAGAGAGTGACCAAACAGATAGAAACATCAAAAATACAGAAAAACAAATATAAAGCAGATGTATCTTTTCTGGGAAGCTTATATAGTGACAGGGATTTTTTTGATAAGATAAGTGGAATTAATGATTATCAGAAAGGTTTTGTTGATGCGGTAATAAAAGCACAGTTATTATTTCAGGGGTGTGATTTAATAGAAGAAGCATTACCAAAATCATTTATAGAGAGCGTATTGAAGCTGGTTGATTTTAATATGGACAGTGAAATCAAGCTGTCCGATGAAAAAATTCTGCTTGATTTAATAAGAAAAAAAGCTACATCAATTGAAAGAATTGAATTGTTAAATTTTATTGCAAAAAAATATCAGGTTGTTCTTTATACAGGTTCTGTTGATAATATGCTGTATCATGTAGAGAACAGAGGATATCTTGATTACAACACACAGATGCCGGTTATGTTTAATTCTTCAAAGATTAATCTTAATATAACACTTAGAAGCATACAATCGGGAATAAGCCTGAGAGCTCTTGATATAATGGGAGCAGGTGGATTCCTTATTTCAAACTGGCAGCCTGAACTTGCGGAATGTTTTGAAGAGGGAAAAGAGGTTGTAATGTACTATGACAGAAATGATTTGATGTCTAAGATAGAATATTATCTGCAAAATGAAGATGAGAGAATGAAAATTGCGGAAAATGGACAAAAAAAGATAATTGAGCAATTTGATTATTCATGTGCATGGAAAAAAATATTCGGTGTGGTGTTTTAGAACACTACATCGAATATTTCTTTTAATCTGACTTTATATGTATGGAATTCATTTACTTTACCAAAACCATTGGCAGCAATCTGCCGGCGTTCATTATCGTGTTCTAAATAATAGGCACATTTATTTATTAAATCTTCTTTTGATTCAAATACTGCCATATCTTCTCCGGGAACAAAAAAGTCGTAAAAATCTGCCTGATAATTAGACAGAAGAAAACCATTACAGCCCATGATATCCATGGCTCGCAGAGGAATTCCGGAGCGGATTGAACGGAGTGAAATATTTAAGTTTATGCGGCTGTTATTAAATACATATGGCATGTGGTTATAATAGTCTATCGGACCGCAATTGATTATTTCAGGCAGATCAGGTGTTGCATTAGGAGTGTAAAGGTGTGTGTTGAACTGCTTTGATACTGCACCGAGCAAATCTTTTCTTTCAAGTTCTGCAAGCTTTCTTGCAATAAAATAGTATGCGTAGAGGTAAGAAGTTGTTTCTACGCCGTCTTTATTTGGTTCGGCCGGGACACTTTTTTGCAAAGCATCAATAATATCGGGTTTTAATAATTCTTCAATAAAATAATATCCGTATACTTTCAGCTGAGCCTGTATTATTCCATCAAGATATCCTGAAACATAAGGAGGCAGGTTTTTCAGCCTGTCAAATAAATTGTGTTTTTCATTATACATTGAACCGACAAATGCAACATCACATTTATATTTATTACATAAATTTGAGATTGCAGGATTGGTGTCTGCTTCGTTAAGCTGTCTTGTTATCCTGTCGGTATTTACTGCGAGCGGTGCATAGTAGACTGTGTTAATTCCTGCATTTTTGAGTTCAAGATAGAGAGCCTTATCAAAAATAAATATATAATTGCATGGATTTATAACAGTGTATGAATATAAAGATACAAGCGGGCTGTCATATATAAAAGCAATATATGGAATATTAAAACGACGGCAGCAGTTTGATATTACCGGGCTGTAATTAAATGTAAATACACAGTCGTATTTAATACTCATTTCATTTTCAAAAATATTATCAAATTCTTCATTCTTTCTTTCACGCATTAATTCTGTAGAAATACATTTATATTTAATACCCATATCTTTAAAAGCATCGCAGATATCTTCAATTCCGAAGTTTTTCCATTCAAAAATAAGTACATTCATAGCGTGTTCCTCTATAGTTTAAGTGTTTTGTGTTTATGGTTGTTACTGTTTCTGCATGGTTTTACCATTTCATCTTTATTCTGAAAATGCCATATCAAGCATTTGCAATATTCTTGTGTCATATGTGTGAAGACGTGCTACGGTCTCAAATCCGTGGCGGGCGATTTCCTCACGTTCATTATCGTGTGCAAGGTAATAGCTGCAAAGCTCTTTCAGGTTGTCGAAGCTGTCATATGCAACGAGGTCTTTTCCGATTTCAAAAAATTCTGGAAGTTCTGTCTGATAATTTGTAATCAGAAAGCCTCCGGCGGCAAGAACGTCAAATATTCTTAAAGAAAGCCCGGAACGGATTGATTTTGCTGTTATATTAAGATTGATTTTACTCTGGTTAAATATTATTGGCATTTCTGTGAGAGATTTTGCAAAACCGCGGTTATGTATATGCGGCATGGATGAAGTGTCACTTCCAGTGTAGATGTCTACATTAAAGTTGTCGGATAACATGCGTAAAGCACGAAGGCGTTCCTGTTCGGCGACTTTTACACTTATATACTGCTGTGCAACAAGTGCACGGTTTTTCTGCCTGTAGCTTTCAGGAAAACGATATGAACCGGGTGTTGCTTCAAGAAATCTTGTGGCAAAATCTTCAGTAATCAGTTCTTCGATAAAATTGTAACCATATACTTTAAGCTGTGCTTCAATAATACCATCAGTAAAGCCACGGTCGGCATCATTTAATTCTGACCGGTTGAAAGGACATTTTTCCTGATAAGTGGAGCCGATAAATGAAATATCGCTTGCAAACTTTGCTTTTTCGGATGTAGATGCATTTTTAATAACATTTTGTATTCTGTTGACATCTGCAGCAAGCGGAACGTGGAATATATGTCCTTGGTTGAAAGGCTCAAATTCGTTGTAAAGACACCTGTCAAATAAAAATATGCGGTTGCAGTCATTTTTTAGCGAATAAGAGTAGAGTTCAAGAACAGGACTGTCAACGATAAGTGAAATGTATTTTAAATGCATTATTTCGCATAAGTCCGACAGCCATGGGAAAAAGTTAATTGTGAAGACAAATGTAAACTGACCGTCTATAAGCTTTTTTGATACTGTTTCGACACATTGTGATGGCAGCAGATTTTTATTGTATATTTCCATGTCTTCGTCTATGACTTCAAATCCAAGCCGTCTGAAAGAATCAGATATGTCAGGCTCGCATATGCTTCCGTATTTATAGAAAAATATTTTCATAAATTGTATCATCCATTCATTGTATTATTGCAAAATATAAGTTATTCTGTATATATATTTTAGCAGAACATAAGTGGCGGGGCAACCCACGAGTTGATGTGAAGGTGGTGATATTGTGATTTTGGAGAATATAGATTTTTTAAATGAATTTAATGGCGTGTCGGTATTTGTGCGTCTTATTCTGGCATTGATTCTTGGTGCACTTCTTGGTATTGAGAGGGAACGGAAGCAAAGACCGGCAGGACTTCGTACGTATACGCTTGTCTGTCTGGGTTCGGCTCTTGCAGCAGTAACTAACGAATATATATGTACGATTTATCCGTCTGCCGACCCGGCAAGAATTCCAGCACAGATTGTAAGCGGAATTGGATTCTTGGGTGCCGGAACTATACTTGTGACAAAAGAGCATCAGGTAAAGGGACTCACTACGGCGGCAGGTCTGTGGTGCTGTGCAGCAGTTGGAATTGCGGTTGGTTCGGGTTTTTATTATGGTGCAATACTTGCCGGGATTCTTATTGTTGTAAGTCTCAGAGTTTTTTCTATTGTTGATAAGAATTTTCTTAAATACAATAAATATATGAATTTTTATGTTGAATATAATTCAAAAGTTTTTATAAGGGAGCTTATATTTTACGCTAAAAAGAGCGGGTATCAGATATTGGACTTGGAGATTACAAAAGACAGTTCAAGTGGAACGTATTTTGCAACATTTCAGCTAAAGATTACGAATCCTTCATTAAGGACACTTGTGCTTGCATCGGTGCAGGAGCTTCCAGATTGTATTCTGGCGGAAGAAATGTAGAATAAACACATGCATCAGAAAATTGTATTTCGCATATGTTTGCAAAATTACATTGATGTGGGGTATAATAAAATCACTTATTAATGTGATTAATTGTTAATGTAATTAATATACACAGCGAATTTTTAACGTGCAAAAAATGTGCATATAAAGAGAAAGGGGTACAAAGATGGCACAATATAAATCTTTTTATAAGCTTCTTGAAAGCCTTGCAGATAAATATAATGATAAAACAGCTGTTTTATATGATACATTTGAAGTCAGCTATAGAAAATTATTTGATGATTCGGTAAAAAAAGCACTTCATTTGCAGCATTTTGACGGTAATAGAATTGCCATTTACGGACCGGCTTCATACAGATGGATTGTTAATCTGTTCGGAACGGTTCTTGCCGGAAAAGATGCGGCACTTGTCGATTTTTTTATTCCGCATGATATCAGATTTAAAATGATTGAGAAAATAGATGCGGATTATGTGCTTTGTTCTACAAACCAGTATATTTTATCAGACGCCAATGGAATAATTATTAATGGTGCCGAAAATGATAATGTTGATGGACTGACATATAATGCGGATGATGTAAAAGAAGGAAATATTTTATTATTTACGGCAGGTGAAAACGAGTGTGACAAAGCGGTTGTTCTTACTTCAGATAATATAATGAGTGCCATTGGTTATATAAATGCCCATTGCAACTGCACTGAAGATGACAGGGTTCTGGCACAGATTGAATTAAGTAAAATATTTGGATTGTTATACTGCCTTATATGGCCGCTAAGCTGTGGTGCATGTATATGTGTCGGAAGAGGACTGAGGCATATAGATGCGGACACATACTATTATGATGCAACTATTCTTCCGGCCAATCCATCAATGGCTGAGTATCTGAAGAAGATAAAAGGATTCAATGACAATTTGAAAAATATAATAATAGGTGGTGCACCATGTCCGTATCATCTGTATGAATGCCTCAGAGACAGAGATATTAATGTAAGTTCTGTTTATGGAACATCTGAAAGTACAGGTTGTATTGCAATTAATTATGATGAGGATGGTTCATATGAGCCGTTTGCGGATAATACGCTTAAACTTTCTGATGATGGTGAAATTCTTCTAAGCGGCGGATGTGTCATGAAGGGATATTATAATGATGAGGTACAGACAGAAAGAAAGTTAAAAGGCGGTTATCTTCATACTGGAGATTATGGAAGAATTAACAGCAGTGGAAGACTTATTATTACAAAGAGAAATCCGGCAATTATCAGTCTTCCTACAGGTGAAAAAATATGCAGAAATGTCATAAACAGAGAAATAGAATCAATTAATGGAATTGCAGAAAGCTATATAATGTTTTATGATGAGAAGCTGATTGCGGTAATATCTGCTATCGACAAAAGTGAAAAAGTTGACAGATTTAAGCGTAAGATAGACAAGTATAATGATAAGAAAGGCTACAGATGGGAAATACAAAAGGTCGTTCTTCTTGATATTAAACTGCCAAGAAAGGATGATGGCAGTGTTGATGAAGAGGCTCTTGAGAAAGTGATAGATGAAGCTTAAGATTTTTCTCTTTTTGCCGATATAACATTCATGTAGATACAATATGACAGTTATTTGTTATATTTTAAGAAGAATAAAGGAGAGTTATAATCATGGAAGATTTACGTACACAGCAGATAGAAGCACTTGAAGTGGCAGTTCCATACTGTGCAAAGATAAGCAATGCATTAAATAATCTTATGGAAGAGCTTAACGGTCACAGACAGCCGGATACGGATGAATATATGAAGAGCACATTGAACGGGCTTAACTGGATTGTTGAAGTGTATAATGGAACAAAAGATCTTATCAATAAAGACAGTGTAGTAATTAACAAAGAAGAGGTAAATAAGAGCGTTTTAGCACTTAATGCAGCCAATAATGCTAATGATGATGCTGCGAGAGTTGAGGCTCTTAAAGGACTTAAAGCTTTTGTTGATACATTTTCTGCACAGGCTGGGAAAGTTATAGCATAAAAATAAAATATAAGCCCTGGCGAATTAAGTCCGCCAGGGCTTTCTTTTATTTAACAATAATCATTAAACATCATTCCGCTGTAAGCAGAAAGATTATATGGGTCGTTAAAAGCATATTTTGGATTTTTGTATGCAACGATTTTGTTGTTTACATAATTCATAGGATTGGTTGAGATATCCTCTGCTTTTTTCATAAGGGCTGATTTGAAGTTATTAAGCTCATTGAAAATATTATCAATTGTGCCATTGTGTGCAGATTCTATCACAGTCTGTCTGTCAACACTGACAGAGCCGTCATCTTCGACTTTTAAGCCATTATTATTTAAAGTGGTTCTGTATTTTGATGCTATTCTTGAAAATTCCAGCTTTAATCGGTCATTTCCCTCAAAAATTTTATTATTGTCGCTTTCTGTGATTTTGACAAGACCATTGTAACCTGATATTAACTCGTCAATGCTGTCTGCAATGGAATTGTCGTCAGTGCTGAGACTGAGTGTTACAGGTTCGTCGGTTGTCTGTTTTAATTTGACGGAAAATGTTTTGTTGAGCATAAATTCATTGGAAGGTGAATACTGCTCGCTGCCATTCACAGAAAAAATTGCATTATAAGGATAGCTGCTTACCCGGTCCATGCCGAGAGTATTTATAAGCTCACTGTTATCGGATTTTATGCTGAAAATAGTTGAATGAATACCTGATATTCCTGTTGCATCAGATGTTATTACAAGGCCTTTATTCTCAAGGCTGTCAGTCTTTACTTCGCAATTAAGGCCGATGTTGGAACGATTAATGAGACGTGCAATTTTATTTTCAACATCACCATTATTTTCATCTTCTGATACGTTAAATTCAAATTCATATGTAAGGTTATTGATATTTAAATCAAAAGAATACGTTCCCGGCTTTAAAAGCTTCTGGTTAGGCTGCAAAAAATTTCCGGTGTTTACCTGATGGGTTGCAAGCTGGCTGACACTTATTTCAACCGGTTCACAATCAGATGATGAATCCCCTATAAATTCAGCCGAAACAGCTTCCGGGTTGCTTGAAGATGCTGATTTTTTGAATGTCATCTCGCCACTTTTATCATCTGATAAATCTTTTGCAATATAACAAAGCTGTCTTGCATGCTCTTTTAAATCTATGGCATATTTTTGTGCGGCAACGGAGAAATCAACCTTATATGTAGGTGTCTGACTGTTGGTTTTTAAAACTCTGCCATATGAATTCTTTAACTGGTTTTTTGTATGGGTATCATATTTAGAATTAGATTTCCAGCCATATTGGGAAATATAATAGCTGTATGCACTGCTAATCATCAACAGTCACCTCCTTGTCTGCTAATAATAATATATATATATGAGATTATGGAAAATCCGTTTTCCAAAAAATTCTTTAATATATTATATAGTATTAATCGGGACAGGGCAACAAAAACTTAATAGTAAATTTTTATTATTTACTTGATTTTTGGGATAATATGATGTATTTTATATGAAGCAGGATGAGAAAACATAAAAAAAGTGTTGACGCACTCTTGAATACTGTGCTATATTAGACTGGCTATGGAAGCGGTCTTTTTTTTATGCCTAAAAAAAGCCAATTGGTGTATTTAATACACCTGCAAAAAAACTAGAAAAAATTGGAGGTGGAAGTTGTGCGCGTTAAGATAACATTGGCATGTACAGAATGTAAACAGCGTAATTACAACATGACAAAGGATAAGAAAACACATCCTGACAGAATGGAAACAAAGAAGTATTGCAAGTTCTGTAAGTCACACACATTACACAAGGAAACAAAGTAAACCAGCACAGTGAGGTAGAGACAATGGGTGAAACTGTTAAAGAGACAAAACAGAAGAAAAACTGGTTCAAAGGTCTTAAAGCAGAGTTTAAAAAAATCATCTGGCCTGACCGTAAGTCCCTTACAAAAGAGACAGTTGCTGTTGTAGCTGCATCCGTATTATTAGGTGTAATAATAGCAATTGTGGATTTTATCGCACGTATTGGTATTGAATTCTTAGTAAAGTAAGGAAAAGGTGATTAAATGGACGAAGCAAAATGGTATGTAGTGCATACTTATTCCGGTTACGAGAATAAAGTCAAGGTAGACATTGAGAAGACTGTGGTAAACAGAAATCTTGAAGACCAGATTCTTGAAGTGGTTGTACCGCTTGAGACTGTTGTTGAAGTTAAGAACGGCTCAAAAAAGTCTGCTCAGAAAAAAATGTTTCCTGGCTATGTTTTAATCAACATGGTTATGAATGATGACAGCTGGTATGTAGTTCGTAACACAAGAGGAGTTACGGGATTTGTTGGTCCCGGATCTAAACCAGTACCACTGACCCCTACAGAGATTAAAGCACTTGGTATTGCACTGCCAGGCAGTGAAAACGAGAACAAACCTGTAGTTAAGTTTGACGGTAAAGTCGGCGACCAGGTTATGATTCTTACAGGTGCCTGGGAAGATACTGTTGGGGAAATCACAGGCATTAATGAAGGTAAGCAGTGTCTTACAATTAATGTTGAGATGTTCGGCCGTGAAACTCCGGTCGAGATTGGTTTTACAGATGTAAAACTGATGTAAGAAGGTTCGCATAACGCGGACGTGGGAGACACTTTGTTTATATTGGCAAGTGTCGCCAATTACCACATTTTTATTTAGGAGGTGCCTAAAATGGCAAAGAAAGTAACAGGTTATATCAAATTACAGATTCCTGCTGGTAAGGCAACACCAGCTCCACCGGTTGGTCCTGCACTCGGACAGCACGGTGTAAATATCGTAGAATTTACAAAGCAGTTTAACGCTAAGACAGCTGATCAGGGTGATTTAATCATCCCTGTTGTTATTACAGTATATGCAGATAGAAGTTTTAGTTTCATTACAAAGACTCCTCCTGCTGCAGTTCTTCTTAAGAAAGCTTGCAACATTAAGTCAGGTTCAGGTGTTCCTAACAAGACAAAGGTTGCTACAATTAAGAGAGCAGAAGTTCAGAAGATTGCTGAACTCAAGATGCCTGATTTAAATGCTGCATCAATCGAAGCTGCAACTTCTATGATTGAAGGAACTGCTAAGAGTATGGGGATCGTTGTAGAAGACTAATTCTGCAATGCTACATTTGCCGGGAATCCGGTAATATTTCATATGTATAGTTAAGAGTTGGATATAACTCTTTGTAATCGTAAAACGTGGGAGGAAAGTCAAACCCTTCCGATAATACCACTAGGAGGTTTTTTTATAATGAAAAGAGGAAAGAAATACGTTGAGGCAGCCAAGAAAATTGACCGCCAGACATTATACGAAGCAACAGACGCTATTGCGTTAGTTAAGCAGAGTGCAGTTGCTAAGTTTGACGAAACTATTGAAGCACATATCAGAACAGGTTGTGACGGACGTCATGCTGAACAGCAGATCAGAGGAGCAGTTGTTCTTCCACACGGAACTGGTAAGAAAGTAAGAGTTCTTGTATTTGCTAAGGGTGCTAAGGCTGATGAAGCTGAAGCAGCTGGTGCAGATTTCGTAGGCGGAGAAGAACTTATTCCAAAGATTCAGAACGAAAACTGGTTTGAGTTCGATGTTGTAGTTGCTACACCTGATATGATGGGCGTTGTAGGTCGTCTTGGACGTGTACTCGGACCTAAGGGCTTAATGCCAAACCCTAAGGCTGGTACAGTTACTATGGATGTAACAAAAGCTGTTAATGATATCAAGGCTGGTAAGATTGAGTACAGACTTGATAAGACTAACATCATTCACGTGCCAATTGGTAAGGCTTCATTCACTGAAGACCAGTTAGCGGACAACTTCCAGGCTATTATGGGTGCAATCGTTAAGGCTAAACCATCATCACTTAAAGGTCAGTATTTAAAGAGCATCGCTCTTTCATCTACAATGGGTCCTAGTGCTAAGGTTAACCCTTCTAAGTATGTTGGCTAAAAAATGATTGACAACCGATATATTTGATAGTATACTATCATACGTATGTGACAGCATAAGCTGTTATATAATAAATATTTTGCCTAAGACAGCATGGTCCCGTAAGGGTTAAAGGTAATACGCCTGCCGAGGATGTATACACATTTTAGATGTGTTGATTATGTTTAATCAGTCCTTCTGTCTTGCAAAAGATGGAAGGACTTTTAGATTTTACTAATTCCTTTTGGGCAGAAAAGTGTGCTTTGTGCATACTTTAAAAATCTAACAGGAGGTAATTATTCATGGCAAAGGTAGAACTTAAACAGCCAATCGTAGACGAGATTTCAGGATACTTAAATGACGCAGCAGGCGTTGTATTAGTAAACTATCGCGGCTTAACTGTAGAGCAGGATACACAGCTTCGTAAGCAGTTAAGAGAAGCAGGTGTCGTATACAAGGTTTATAAGAATACTTTAGTTAAGAGAGCAATTGCTGGTACACAGTTCGAAGGAATGACAGAACAGCTTGACGGACCTAATGCTATCGCTATCTGTGCAACAGATGCAACAGCTCCTGCAAGAATTCTTAGCAACTTCGCTAAGACTGCAGATGCACTTGAATTAAAGTGTGGTGTTGTTGAAGGCACATACTATGATGCAGCAGGAATCAATGCAATCGCAAGCATTCCTTCAAGAGACGAACTTCTTTCAAAGTTACTTGGAAGCATCCAGTCACCTATTACAAACTTTGCTCGTGTTATTAAGCAGATCGCTGAAAAGAACGAAGAAGTTGCTTAATTGATTGCGGACATATTAAATTAAGGTTCATTGAAACCAAAAAACAGAATTAAAAAAAGGAGATTATTACAATGACTACACAGGAAATCATTGAAGTTATTAAGGGTTTATCAGTATTAGAGCTTAACGATTTAGTTAAGGCATGTGAAGAAGAATTCGGCGTTTCTGCAGCAGCAGGCGTTGTAGTTGCAGCAGCAGGTGCTGGTGCAGCAGCAGCTGAGGAGAAGACAGAGTTTGACGTAGAGCTTACAGAAGCTGGTGCAAACAAAGTTAAGGTTATCAAGGTTGTTCGTGAGATTACAGGACTTGGCTTAAAGGAAGCTAAGGAAGTAGTTGATGGTGCTCCTAAGGTTGTTAAAGAAGGTGCTTCTAAGGAAGAAGCTGAAGAAATCCAGAAGAAGCTTGAAGCTGAAGGTGCTAAGGTTACTCTTAAGTAATTATAACCATATTGGATTAATAACTGCATATTGCAGTGCATGTATAGAGGCGGAAGCTCCGGGAAATGCTTGCATTTTCCGGGGCTTTTTCCTTTTTACTAAAATGAAGCATATATACAGCATATCTGCTGCTTAAAAACTTATAAAAAATTATTGAAATATTGTTGACAGTAATACCATGTTATGGTATTATGGACAATGCACTATTGTGGTATGTTGTGCTTAGTCTTAGCCTGCATACTTATAATGTGAAAAAATTAGGAAAAATAAGCACAAGGGGTGAAAATGTCAATGGAGAAAAACAGAATACGTCCAGTGAAGTCGGGTAAAAGTTTTAGAATGAGCTATTCAAGACAAAAAGAAGTCCTTGAAATGCCTAACCTCATTGAGGTGCAGAAAGATTCTTACCAGTGGTTTTTGGATGAAGGTTTAAAAGAAGTTTTTGATGACATCTCTCCAATTGCAGACTATAATGGTAGACTTAGTCTGGAATTTGTAGATTTCACATTATGTGAAGATGAAGTCAAGTATTCTATTGAAGAGTGTAAGGAAAGAGATGCTACATATGCGGCACCTCTTAAAGTCAGAGTCAGACTCCACAACAAGGAAAGTGAAGACATTAGCGAACATGAGATTTTCATGGGCGATCTTCCTATTATGACAAAGACTGGTACATTCGTAATTAATGGTGCAGAGAGAGTAATTGTAAGCCAGTTAGTTCGTTCACCTGGTATTTATTATGATATACAGAAAGATAAGTATGGTAAGATTTTCCTTTACAGCAGTCAGGTTATTCCAAACCGTGGTGCATGGCTTGAATATGAGACAGATGCTAATGATGTGTTCTATGTAAAGGTTGACAGAAATAAGAAAGTCCCTATCACAGTATTAATCAGAGCACTTGGCTTTGGCACAAATGCTGAGATTATTGATATATTTGGCGAAGAGCCTAAGCTCCTTGCTACTATGGAGAAAGATACTACTACTAATTATCAGGAGGGTATTCTTGAACTCTATAAGAAATTAAGACCTGGTGAACCATTATCAGTTGATAGTGCAGAGTCACTTATTTCAGGAATGTTCTTTGACCCAAGAAGATATGATCTTGCAAAGGTCGGAAGATATAAGTTTAATAAAAAGCTTTCATTTAAATATAGAATAGCAGGACAGATTCTTGCAGATGATGTTGTTGTAGATGGCAAGGTTATTGCTAAAGCCGGCGACAAGCTTGACAGAGAATCTGCACAGATGATTCAGGATGCAGCTGTTCCGGCAGTATTTTTGTCAGTAGAAGTTAAGGGTAATGATGGCACTATTACAAATAAGCGTGTTAAGATCCTTTCTAATATGGCAGTTGATATTACAAAATGGGTTGATATCAGCGATGAAGAAGCAAAAGAACTCGGCGTTAATGAATATGTATTTTATCCTGTATTAAGCCAGATTTTAGCTGAAAACAGTGATATTGAAGATATTAAGGAAGCAATTTCAAAGAATATCGGCGATTTAATTCCTAAACATATCACAGTTGAAGATATTTTAGCTTCAATTAACTACAATATGCATCTTGAGTATGGCGTTGGTTCAAAGGATGATATTGATCACCTTGGAAACAGACGTATTCGTGCTGTAGGTGAACTTTTACAGAATCAGTTCAGAATTGGTATCTCAAGAATGGAACGTGTAGTTCGTGAGAGAATGTCAACACAGGATTTAAGTGGTGTTTCACCTCAGTCACTTATTAATATCAAGCCTGTAACAGCAGCTATCAAGGAATTCTTCGGAAGTTCACAGCTGTCACAGTTCATGGATCAGAATAACCCTCTCGGTGAGCTTACTCACAAGAGAAGACTTTCAGCACTCGGTCCTGGTGGTCTTTCAAGAGACCGTGCAGGTTTCGAGGTTCGAGATGTACATTACACACATTACGGAAGAATGTGTCCGATTGAGACACCTGAAGGACCTAACATCGGTCTTATCAACTCACTTGCTTCTTATGCAAGAATCAATGAGTATGGCTTTGTAGAAGCACCTTACCGTATTGTAGACAAGTCTGACCCTAAGAATCCTAGAGTTACAGATGAAGTGCGTTACTTTACAGCTGATGAGGAAGATGATTACCATGTAGCACAGGCTAATGCTGAGATTGATGAAAATGGTTATTTCGTTAATAACACAGTTTCAGGACGTTACAGAGAAGAAACTTCAGCATTTGATAAGAGTCTTATTGATTTGATGGATGTTTCGCCTAAGATGGTATTCTCAGTTGCTACATCAATGATTCCGTTCCTTCAGAATGATGATGCCAACCGTGCACTCATGGGTTCAAACATGCAGCGTCAGGCCGTACCACTTCTTACTACAGAAGCTCCTGTAATCGGAACTGGTATTGAAAATAAGGCAGCAATTGACTCTGGTGTATGTGTTGTTGCGGAAGCTGATGGTGAAGTTATTTCAGCAGAATCTAATAAGATTACAGTAAAAGAAGATGATGGCAAAGTTCGTGAATACAAGCTTACTAAGTTTGCACGAAGCAACCAGAGCAACTGTTACAACCAGCGTCCTATCGTATTTAAGGGAGACAGAGTTGTAAAGGGCGATGTTATTGCAGATGGTCCTTCAACTTCTAATGGTGAAATTGCACTTGGTAAGAATCCGTTAATCGGTTTCATGACATGGGAAGGTTACAACTACGAGGATGCTGTACTTCTCAGTGAAAGACTTGTAAGAGATGACGTATATACATCTATCCATATTGAAGAATATGAGACAGAAGCAAGAGATACTAAGCTCGGACCAGAAGAAATCACAAGAGATATTCCTTCAGTTGCTAATGATGCAATTAAGGATCTTGATGAAGATGGTATTATCCGTATCGGTGCAGAAGTTCGTGCCGGCGATGTACTTGTAGGTAAGGTTACTCCTAAGGGAGAGACAGAACTTACAGCAGAAGAGAGACTTCTTCGTGCTATTTTCGGTGAAAAGGCAAGAGAAGTAAGAGATACATCACTCAAAGTACCTCATGGTGAATATGGTATCGTAGTTGCTGTTAAGACATTTACAAGAGAAAATGGTGATGAGTTAGCACCTGGTGTTAATAAGTCAGTTCGTATTTATATAGCTCAGAAGAGAAAGATTTCAGTTGGTGATAAGATGGCCGGCCGTCATGGTAACAAGGGTGTCGTTTCAAGAGTACTTCCTGTTGAAGATATGCCATTCCTTCCAAATGGACGTCCTTTGGATATCGTCCTTAATCCACTTGGTGTGCCTTCTCGTATGAACATTGGTCAGGTCCTTGAGATTCATTTAAGCCTTGCGGCAAAGGTTCTCGGATTTAATATTTCGACACCTGTATTCGACGGTGCAGACGAGAATGATATCATGGATACACTTGATCTTGCTAATGATTATGCTAACCTTGAATGGGATGAGTTTGCAGCTAAATATAAGAGCCAGCTCGTTCCTGAAGTATTTGATTACCTTGATAAGAATAAGGCTCACAGAGCTGAATGGAAAGGTGTTCAGATTGGACGTGATGGTAAAGTAAGACTTCGTGACGGACGTACAGGTGAATATTTTGATAATCCGGTAACAATCGGATTCATGCATTATCTCAAACTCCATCACCTTGTTGATGATAAGATTCATGCACGTTCAACTGGTCCTTACTCACTTGTTACACAGCAGCCACTCGGTGGTAAAGCACAGTTCGGTGGACAGCGTTTCGGTGAGATGGAGGTTTGGGCCCTCGAGGCTTATGGTGCTTCATATACACTTCAGGAAATTCTTACAGTTAAGTCTGATGACGTCGTAGGACGTGTTAAGACATATGAAGCAATCATTAAGGGTGAAAATATCCCTGAGCCAGGTATTCCTGAATCATTCAAGGTGCTTCTGAAAGAACTTCAGTCTCTTGCACTTGATGTTCGTGTACTTGACCATGACAATAACGAAGTTAAACTTCTTGAGAGTGCAGATTATGAAGTTACAGATTTTAAGAAAGTTCTTGATGACGGTGGATACCACAGAAACAGCAAAGATGATGAGAACGAACTCAAGAGTTCAGGATATATGACTCAGACTGTCGATGATAATGGTGAAGCTCAGTACGAAGAGAGCGATGATGATATCGATGAACTTTTCGATGCTGATGAGGATTATGGCGACGGTAATTCAGAGCAGTATTAATTTTAGAAGGGAGCACGAAAATGACAGAAGAATCAAACAAGCAGCCATCAAACAATTCTATGAAGTTTGATAAGATTCAGATAAAACTTGCTTCTCCAGAAAATATCTTAGAATGGTCTCACGGCGAGGTTACCAAGCCGGAGACTATCAACTACAGAACTTTAAAACCGGAACGTGACGGTTTATTCTGTGAAAGAATTTTTGGACCTAGTAAGGACTGGGAATGTCACTGCGGTAAATATAAGAAAATCAAAGATAAAGGTATTGTCTGCGATAAGTGTGGCGTTGAAGTAACAAAGGCAAGTGTGCGTAGAGACCGTATGGGACATATTCACCTTGCAGCTCCTGTTTCACATATCTGGTATTTCAAGGGAATTCCAAGCCGTATGGATTTAATTCTTGATATCGGTCCTAAGAACCTTGAAAAGGTACTGTATTTTGCAGCTTATATTGTGCTTGATCCAGGAACAACAGATATTCCGTTCAAGAAGATTCTTACAGAGCAGGAATACAGAGAACTTTACGACCAGTACGGAAATACATTCCGTGTCGGTATGGGTGCTGAAGCAATTCTTGAACTTTTAAAGAATGTTAATCTTGAAGAAGAGGCAGCAAAACTTAAAGAAGAATTAAGTAATACAACATCTCAGAAGGCAGCAAGACTTATTAAGCGTATTGAGGTTATGGAGGCATTTATCAATGCCGGAACAAAGCCTGAGTGGATGATTCTTACAGAAGTACCTGTAATTCCACCGGATTTAAGACCTATGGTACAGCTTGATGGTGGTAGATTTGCTACATCCGACCTTAATGATTTATATAGAAGAATTATCAACAGAAATAATCGTCTTGCACGTCTTATGGAACTTGGTGCACCGGAGATTATTGTAAGAAACGAAAAGAGAATGCTTCAGGAGGCTGTAGATGCCCTTATTGATAACGGCAGAAGAAATGGTCGTCCTGTAACAGGACCTGGTAACAGAGCATTAAAGTCACTTTCTGACCTGCTTAAAGGTAAGCAGGGACGTTTCCGTCAGAACCTTCTCGGTAAGCGAGTTGACTATTCAGGACGTTCAGTTATCGTAGTAGGACCTGAACTCAAGATTTACCAGTGTGGTCTTCCAAAGGAAATGGCAATCGAGCTTTTCAAGCCATTTGTTATGAGAGAACTTGTAAGGCGCGGTCTTGCAGAAAATATCAAGAAGGCTAAGAAGAGCGTAGAACATCTTGAAAATGATGTTTGGGATGTACTTGAGGATGTAATTAAAGAACATCCGGTTATGCTTAACCGTGCTCCTACACTTCACAGACTTGGTATTCAGGCATTTGAGCCAATCCTTGTAGAAGGTAAGGCTATTAAGCTTCATCCATTGGTTTGTACAGCGTTCAACGCCGATTTCGATGGTGACCAGATGGCCGTGCATCTTCCATTGTCAGTTGAAGCACAGGCAGAGTGTCGTTTTATGCTTTTATCACCAAATAACCTTTTAAAGCCATCTGATGGTGGTCCGGTTGCCGTTCCTTCACAGGATATGGTACTTGGTATTTATTACCTTACACAGGAAAGACCGGGTGCTAAAGGTGAAGGTAAGTATTTTAAGGATATAAGCGAGGCTATTCTTGCATATGAAAATGGAGTAATTACACTTCATTCAAAGATTATGGTTCATGTAACAAGAGAAATCAACGGCGAGAAGGTTTCAGGTAACGTTGAATCAACACTCGGAAGATTTATCTTCAATGAAATTCTTCCACAGGATTTAGGTTATGTTGACAGAACAAAGCCTGAAAACGCACTTGTTCTTGAAGTTGATTTCCATGTAGGTAAGAAGCAGTTAAAGGATATTTTACAGCATGTAATTAACACACACGGAACTACTACAACAGCAGAAGTTCTTGATGATATTAAAGCAACAGGTTATAAGTATTCTACAAGAGCAGCAATGACAGTTTCTATTTCAGAGATGACAGTGCCACCTATTAAGAAAGAACTTATTGCCAATGCAGAAAAGAAAGTTGAACAGATTACACAGAACTATTACAGAGGCCGTTCTACTGATGAAGAACGTCATAAGAATGTAATCAAGGTATGGCAGGAAACTGATGAACGTCTTAAGGATGCTCTTCTTGCCGGTCTTGATAAGTATAACAACATCTTCATGATGGCCGATTCTGGTGCCCGTGGTTCTAACCAGCAGATTAAACAGCTTGCAGGTATGCGTGGTTTGATGGCAGATACATCAGGTAACACTATTGAACTTCCAATCAAGTCAAACTTCCGTGAAGGTCTTGATGTTCTGGAATACTTTATTTCAGCTCATGGTGCACGTAAAGGTCTTTCAGATACAGCCCTTCGTACAGCCGATTCAGGTTACCTTACACGACGTCTTGTTGACGTTTCACAGGATCTCGTTATTCGTGAAAATGATTGCAGCGTAGGCAGAGCAATACCTGGTATGTACGTTTATGAGTTTGTAAATGAGAAAGCAACAGCAGACAGCGATGCAAAGGCTGATGTTCTTGAATCACTTCAGGAAAGAATTACAGGACGTTTCCTTGCAGAAGATATTGTTGATCCAAAGACAGGTGAGCTTATACTTGGTGCTAACCACCTTGTAACATCTAAGCGTGCAGAAGAAATCATTAAGACAGGTGTTGAACATGTTAAGATAAGAACAATTCTTACATGCCGTTCACATATCGGTGTATGTGCTAAGTGTTATGGTTCTAACATGGCAACAGGTCAGACAGTACAGGTTGGTGAAGCTGTTGGTATTATTGCAGCACAGTCAATCGGTGAGCCTGGTACACAGCTTACTATGAGAACTTTCCATACTGGTGGTGTTGCCGGTGATAATATTACACAGGGTCTTCCTAGAGTAGAAGAACTTTTCGAGGCAAGAAAGCCAAAGACACTTGCTGTACTTGCAGAGTTCGGTGGTGTTGTAAGTTTTGCAAAGACTGATAAGAAGACAGATATTGTTATCACAGATGACGAAGGCAATTCAAAAGCTTATCCAGTATCAAGAGATACAAGAGTAAAAGTTACAGAAGGCCAGATTGTTGCAAAGGGTGAGGAAATTACAGAAGGTTCTGAAAATCCTCATGATATAGTAAGAATTCTTGGTGTACGTGCAGTTCAGGATTACATGATTCGTGAAGTTCAGAAAGTTTACCGTATTCAGGGTGTTGAAATCAACGATAAACATATCGAACTTATTGTACGCCAGATGTTGAAGAAGATTGTTATTGAATCAGCAGGAGATTCAAATTTCCTTCCTGGTTCACAGGTTGATACAATCGAATTTACAGAGGTTAATGAAAGACTTGAAGAAGAAGGTAAGCAGCCAGCAACAGGAACACCAATTATTCTTGGTATTACTAAGGCATCGCTTGCAACTAATTCATTCATGTCAGCAGCCTCATTCCAGGAGACAACAAAGGTTCTTACTGATGCCGCTATTAATGGCAAGGTTGACCCACTTATCGGTCTCAAGGAAAATGTTATCATCGGTAAACTTATCCCTGCCGGTACAGGAATGAAGAGATATCAGGATATCAAACTTGATACAGGTCTTGTATATGATGAGGAGCAGGAAGCATTAGATGAGCAGGAAGAAGAGCTTGAAAATGCAGCCGCAGTTGATACAGATGACAACGAAGAAATCAATATCACAGAAGAAACTGTTACAGAGACAGAAGAATAATAAATAATGACATTGGCAGCCGGGCATGATATGTGTCCGGCTGTTTGTTAGTCTGCCTATATAAAATATTAAAAAATGCTTGACACTTATCATATCAGATTATATAATAATAAAGCGTGCGAATGTGACATGCTGTTTTTTTGTGTGTCAGATTAGCATTTTTTATTCAGACTATACTGAATATGCAACCAACAATTATTCTAATTCCGGGAGGTGAAAAAGGAATGCCTACATTTAACCAGTTAGTAAGACAGGGAAGAAAATCTGCTGTTAAGAAGTCTACAGCACCAGCTCTTCAGAAGGGTTATAACTCTCTTCAGAAGAAGGCTACAGACGTATCTGCACCACAGAAGAGAGGTGTATGTACAGCTGTTAAGACTGCAACACCAAAGAAGCCTAACTCAGCTCTTAGAAAGATTGCCAGAGTTCGTCTTTCAAATGGTATCGAAGTTACATCTTATATTCCAGGTGAAGGCCACAATCTTCAGGAACATAGCGTTGTTCTTATCAGAGGTGGTAGAGTAAAGGATTTACCAGGTACAAGATATCATATCATCAGAGGTACACTTGATACTGCAGGTGTAGCTAAGAGAAGACAGGCCCGTTCTAAGTACGGTGCTAAGAGACCTAAGGACGCTAAGTAATTAGAATCCTATAATTTGCTTTGTAAAAGCACAGATTTATTCACATTAATATTTAAATTTAGTGCCGGAGTTAGATTAATCCGAAGGTTGCAGGTTTAATATATACTTAAGCACGAACACATAAAATATTTGTGAGTACCGATGAATTAATGAAAAGCTGCAAAATAGCTTTATAATGGCAATATTTGTTATTATAATGACTATTTTTGGCAACACTATGTTAAGGAGGGAAGAACCGTGCCACGTAAAGGACATACTCAGAAAAGAGATGTATTAGCAGATCCTATTTACAATAATAAAGTGGTTACTAAGCTTATCAACAACATTATGCTTGATGGTAAGAGAGGAGTAGCACAGAAGATTGTATACGGAGCATTTGACAGAGTCGCAGCTAAGACTGAAAGACCTGCTATTGAAGTATTTGAAGAGGCTATGAACAACATCATGCCAGTTCTCGAAGTAAAGGCTAGACGTATCGGTGGTGCCACATATCAGGTACCTATCGAAGTAAAGCCAGATAGAAGACAGGCTTTAGCTCTTCGTTGGATGACTTCATACTCTCGTGCAAGAGGCGAGAAGACTATGGAAGAAAGACTCGCTAACGAGATTCTTGATGCTGCTAATAATACAGGAGCTTCTGTAAAGAAGAAAGAAGATATGCACAAGATGGCAGAAGCAAACAAGGCTTTTGCTCATTACAGATTCTAATAATAATAGGAGGAATTACCGATGGCTGGAAGAGAATATCCATTGGAGAGAACCAGAAATATTGGTATTATGGCTCATATTGATGCTGGTAAGACAACATTAACAGAGCGTATCCTTTATTATACTGGTGTAAACCACAAGATTGGTGATACTCATGAAGGTACTGCTACTATGGACTGGATGGCCCAGGAGCAGGAAAGAGGTATTACAATCACTTCAGCTGCTACAACATGTCACTGGACACCTGAAAAAGAAGGTAAGCCAGATAAGACACAGCCAGAATATCGTATTAACATTATCGATACTCCGGGTCACGTTGACTTCACTGTAGAAGTTGAGCGTTCTCTTAGAGTACTTGATGGTGCTGTAGGTGTATTCGATGCCCAGAACGGTGTTGAACCACAGTCAGAGAACGTATGGCGTCAGGCTGATAAGTATAATGTTCCACGTATGGCTTTCATGAACAAGATGGATAAGATGGGGGCAGATTTCTTTGGATCATGCAATCAGCTTATTACAAAACTTGGAAAGAATCCAGTTCTTGTACAGATTCCTATCGGAAAAGAAGATGATTTCCAGGGAATCATCGACTTGTTCGAGATGAAAGCATACATTTTTAACGGAGATAAGGGTGATGATATTCAGGTAGGCGAGATTCCTGCAGATTTACAGGATCAGGCTCAGGAATATCATGACAAGCTCATAGAGCAGTGTGCTGAACTTGATGAAGACCTTATGGAGAAGTTCTTTAATGATGAGGAAATTACAGTCCCAGAGTTAAAGGCTGCTTTAAGAAAAGGTACAATTGAAGGTACAGCTATTCCTTGTCTTTGTGGTACAGCTTACAAGAATAAGGGTGTTCAGAAACTTCTTGATGCAGTTATCGAATATATGCCAGCACCTACAGATATCCCTGATATCACAGGTGTTGATGAAGATGGTAACGAAGTTACAAGAAAGTCATCTGATGATGAGCCATTCTCAGCTCTTGCATTCAAGATTATGACAGACCCATTCGTTGGTAAGTTAGCATTCTTCAGAGTTTATTCAGGTACATTAAACGCAGGTTCATATGTACTTAACTCTAACAAGAATAAGAAAGAAAGAGTTGGTCGTATCCTTCAGATGCATGCCAACCAGAGAAAAGAAATTGAAAAGGTTTACTCAGGAGATATTGCTGCTGCAGTAGGTCTTAAAATGACAGTAACAGGTGATACTATCTGTGATGAAGCACATCCAGTTATCTTAGAGTCTATGGAGTTCCCAGAGCCAGTTATCGAGCTTGCTATCGAACCTAAGACAAAGAATGACCAGGGTAAGATGGGTGAAGCTTTAGCAAAGCTTGCTGAAGAAGATCCTACATTCCGTGCTCATACAGATCAGGAGACAGGTCAGACAATCATCGCTGGTATGGGTGAGCTTCACCTTGATATCATCGTTGACAGACTTCTTCGTGAGTTTAAGGTAGAAGCTAACGTAGGTGCACCTCAGGTTGCTTACAGAGAATGCTTTACTAAGGCAGTTGATGTTGATAGTAAGTATGCTAAGCAGTCAGGTGGTCGTGGTCAGTATGGTCACTGTAAAGTACGTTTCTCACCACTTGAAGCTAACGTTGATAAGTTTGATGTTGAGACTAAGAACACAGTATTAATTAACGAACCTCCAGTACTCTTCTGTGAGTCTTCAGTAGTTGGTGGTGCTATTCCTAAGGAATATATCCCTTCAGTTGCTGATGGTATCAGAGAAGCTGCTAATTCAGGTATCTTAGCTGGATTCCCAGTTCTCGGACTTAGAGCAGATATCTATGATGGTTCATACCATGAAGTCGATTCTTCAGAAATGGCATTCCATATCGCTGGTTCTATGGCATTCAAGGATGCTATGGCTAAGGCAGCTCCAGCCCTTCTTGAGCCTATCATGAAGGTTGAAGTTACAATGCCAGAAGAATACATGGGTGATGTAATCGGTGATATCAACTCACGTAGAGGACGTATCGAAGGTATGGAAGATATCAGTGGTGGTAAGATGATTAAAGCATTTGTTCCACTTTCAGAGATGTTTGGTTATGCTACAGACCTTCGTTCTAAGACACAGGGTCGTGGTAATTACTCTATGTTCTTCGATAAATATGAGCAGGCTCCTAAGTCAGTTCAGGATAAAGTTATTGCTTCAAGAAGCAAATAATTATGATTTGGGTGTTTTTACACCCAAATCTCAATAATATAAAAATATAGTTGAAAAATATTTCAAAATGAAATATAATAGATTTCAGCTATGAGAAAACCATTAAGGTTATAAATTTAAGGAGGATTTTAAACAATGGCAAAGGCTAAATTTGAAAGAACTAAACCACATTGTAACATTGGTACTATTGGTCACGTAGATCATGGTAAGACAACACTTACAGCTGCAATCACAAAGACTCTTCATGAGAGACTTGGTACAGGTGAAGCTGTTGCTTTCGAGAATATTGATAAGGCACCAGAAGAAAGAGAAAGAGGTATCACAATCTCTACAGCTCACGTTGAGTATGAGACAGAGAAGAGACATTATGCACACGTTGACTGCCCAGGTCATGCTGACTACGTTAAGAACATGATCACTGGTGCAGCTCAGATGGATGCTGGTATCCTCGTTGTTGCTGCTACTGATGGTGTTATGGCTCAGACAAGAGAACATATCCTTCTTGCTCGTCAGGTAGGTGTTCCATATATCGTTGTATTCATGAACAAGTGTGATATGGTTGACGATCCAGAACTTCTTGAACTCGTTGATATGGAAATCAGAGAACTCCTTAACGAGTATGGTTTCCCAGGAGATGATACACCAATCATCCAGGGTTCAGCTCTTAAGGCTCTTGAAGATCCTAACAGCGAATGGGGTGACAAGATTCTTGAACTTATGCATACAATTGATGAGTATGTTCCAGATCCAGAAAGAGATACAGATAAGCCATTCCTTATGCCAGTAGAAGACGTATTCTCTATCACAGGCCGTGGTACAGTTGCTACAGGTAGAGTAGAGAGAGGTGTTCTCCACGTTAATGAGGAAGTTGAAATCGTTGGTATTACAGATGAAATCCGTAAGGTAGTTGTTACAGGTATCGAAATGTTCCGTAAGCTCCTTGACGAGGCTATGCCTGGTGATAACATCGGTGCTCTTCTTAGAGGTGTTCAGAGAGATGAAATCGAAAGAGGACAGGTTCTTTGTAAACCAGGTTCAGTTACACCACACAAGAAGTTTACAGCTCAGGTTTACGTATTAACAAAGGACGAAGGTGGTCGTCATACACCATTCTTCAACAACTACAGACCACAGTTCTACTTCAGAACAACTGATGTTACTGGTGTTTGTGAACTTCCAGCTGGTACAGAAATGTGCATGCCTGGTGATAACGTAGAAATGACAGTTGAACTTATCCACAGAGTAGCTATGGAGCAGGGTCTCCGTTTCGCTATCCGTGAAGGTGGACGTACAGTAGGTTCAGGTGCTGTTGCTACAATCATTGAGTAATTGTAAATAATACAGTAAAATCAAGGCTTCCGAGAGTTTTCTCGGGAGCCTTTTTACGTGGTGAAAAACAAAACATGACTATTCCGGTGCCAAAACGGTGCCATGAACTAATGATGAGAAAAAAGATAATATACAAGAGCGGACAGGCATGATATAATTAAATTAATAACAATTAAGGTGGAATATCAATAGTATGATAACGTTCAAATCAATTACAATACAGGATACAAATTCATATGAACAGCTTATGGAAGTAGTACCAAAATTTCTTATTGATGAAGATGCAGTGGATTCTCTTAAAACAGGTCTTGGTATGCATTGTGATAAGATTATGGTTGAATATCCATATTATGACAGTGATTATTTAAGTACGTTTTATATACATTATGCGCAAAAACTAAAACATTATGAAAAGAAATGTTGTAGGTTGCATATTTTGAAAGATGATGAATATTATGGTTATATAGTCTTGCGACCAACTTCGGTGGGAACGAAATTAGGAAGAACATTAATTGATCCGAGATTATTAATTGATCAAACTGCATACATAGCTCTGTTTAGGTTTAAAGCACATGTAGCAGGAAATTCTCTGGAAATATGTAGTTTTCCATGGAAATCACAGGAAACAGATATTTCTGTATGTGCACATACTGCAACATGGACTATTTTGCGTTATTTTGGGAATAAATTTAAGAATTATGCAGATACTTCAATTGGAGAAATTGTTGATTATGCTAATAATGATTGGGGAAGAAAAACGCCTTCAATTGGATTAAATCCCGTTCAGGTTTCGGATATTTTTAAGAATTATAAATTTAGTCCATTAATTCTTCAGTGTGAAAAGGACGTTGACGATAAATTTGTTGATGAAGTAATGGCATATATAGAATCAGGACTTCCAATGGTAGGATTTCTATATCCTAGGCGTCATGCAATATCAATTATAGGTCATGGAAAAATCAATAAAGATATTTTGGATGATCCCGTGTTGGTTAAAAGCATTATAGATCCGGAAACAGAGGTAGTACCACATGCACGTTTAATTAGTGATTTCTATGTCATGGATGATAATTTATTTCCTTATAAAAGGATGAATATCGGATGGGCAAATAGTGATAGTGGGACGGAGTATGGCTCTGCAGAGTTGCAGTATTGTGTTGTTCCACTCTATGCTAGAATGCAATTAGTATATAATGAAGTCAATGCAAAGTTTATGTCATGGATGCGTGAGCGTGTGATGGATTGGGAAAGACCATGTGTTTCAAGAATTTATATAACTTCAGCAAATTCGTTAAAGAGTGAAGCGTTGAATTCAGAAGATATGAATGAAGAACTTGTGGATTTAATTATAAATCTTTCTTTGCCTAGATTTGTATGGTGCATCGATTTAGCTAGTTTTGATGAATATAAGAGGGAACTTACTTCTGGTAGAATTATAATTGATACAACGGCACCAACATTAGATGAGCAACCATGGATTTTACGTCATGATAGAAATAAAATTGAGTATAGAGATGTTGATAAAGATATGTATAAGGCTGATATTACTCACTGCGAAACTATAATGACAAACATTACACCGTATAAATTATATCAGCATAATCTTGAAAAATGTATTGCAGAAAGTGAGAAGGAAAATGATGAATGAGTATTTACCAGAGGAATATTCAAGAGCAATTGAAATGATAAATCCTATTGTTGAAAAATATGGACTAGATTCCATACTTGTGAACAGTATAGTAAGGGGAGCTATTGAAAAGGAGTCACAACCAATTCAACCGGCATCTACAGTTTGGAAATCAAAGAAGGGCAATACTTATAGTCTAAAACCTGCTAATATTAAGGTAAACTTATCATTTGCACTCTCAAATGCTTTTCGGATGAAAACAATATTTAAACAAGAGGATATTTGGCTTGTATTAGCAATATTACATTTGGCAATTGATTTGTTTACAAGTGCTGTAGAAAAAGTTGATGAAGCTTCTTCGTTAGTGTTATTATCTACATTTAGATTACAAGAGGCAAGTAAAGAGGACATCTTAAATTATACATTGAAAATTCAACCTGAGGAAAGTAAACTAACCATTACGGATGAACTTGTTCAAAATGCGTTAGATAATTTGGAAGATTTAAGATGTGTGGATTTGAAAGATGGGAAATACCATGTTGTTGAGACTATAGATAGTTCTATATATATGTATTAAAAAATAAAAAATTCACTTTACGAAGTTTGTTATGTATGATAAAATAAGTCATGTGTTGAATTTTGGAGGTGAAATATGGCAAAGTTAATATTAAGAGAGTCCTGCTTTAAAGGGGTAGATAATGCAGTTGTCAAAGAAATTAAGAAAACTCCTGCACATAAAACCTTTGTTAAGCAAGCAAATGAACAAATAGAGAAGAACAGGCTTAGATATGCAACAGCTTATAATAAGGCTGGATCATACTTAAGTAATTAAAAACAACTGTATTGGAAGCAATGCAGTTGTTTTTTTGTTACCACCCTTTAATCTGTTTAATGTGTTCTGCCCGTTCGGGATCTCTGTGATACTGCAGCTTGAATTGTATCGTTTCCACCACTTCTTTTCTGGCTTCATCATCCAACTGATAAAAGGAAGTGAGCAAGTTATCTACATCCGGCATACTGTTTTTTCCGAAAAGATACATAAGCGGATACATGGAATTCTTTAAATACGTTTTTACCCGATTTCCGTCAAGAGCGCCATTCAATCCATTCGGTAATGTAGGGTAGATTTCTTCTTCTGTAATGGCTCCGGAGAAGGGGCTGGCAGAGCATATATCATTCACGTCAATTTCTAATTCATTTGCCAATCGAAGTGCAAAATCAAATCTAATATTAGAATCCTTTTGAATAATAGAATAGAGTGTTGTGGCGCTGATTCCGGTTGCTTTTGCAATCTGGCGGACATTCGTGCCTTTACTATCAAGTATTTCTTTCAATTTCTTTCCGTCGCCCATAAATGACCTCCTATATTCATACAAAGAAAAAATACGAAAAACATAAGCACAGTATCTATAATAGCATATTTACGAAATGCATAAAAGAGAAATATACAAAAAATAGTAATTACGAAAAACGTAAAGATGAATTTACGAAGTGTTGACACATGAGATATATAGTGTTAATATAAACATACGAAATTCGTACAAGATATAAATACAAGAATTGTAACAAAATTAGAAATGAAGAAGGGAGGACGAATATATGGCGAATTATCAATATATGATGAGTGCGGAAGATATTGCAAAAGAGCTGAATTGTTCTAAATCACACGCATACAAACTTATTAATATGAAGCTGATGGAATCAATGAATATTATTTATCAGACTGCCGAGGATGGGCTTGCAGATACTGTAAAGCCAAGGCTTGAAAAGGCAGGTGCAGATTGTGAGAGGATATTGATAATTGATGAAAGCGACAAATCCCTTTCTATGGCAGATGAAAGGCTGGAAGAAGCCATCATCCAGACGGGAGCGAGGATGTTGATTTTAGACCCGATACAAGCCTATTTGGGTGGTGGCATGGATATGAACAGAGCAAATGAAGCAAGGGATATGACGAAGCGATTAGGAATTTTGGCGGAGAAATACAAATGTGCCATTATTCTTATCGGTCATATGAATAAGGCATCTGGTAATAAGGCGGCTTATAGGGGCATGGGGTCTATTGATTTCTTTGCAGTAGCAAGGAGCGTGTTGCTAGTCGGCAGAGTGGAAGGAGAACCTAATATCAGAGCACTTGTTCAGATAAAAAATAATTTGGCACAGTTCGGACATCACAAGGCATTTGAACTGATGGAACGTGGTTTTAAGTGGATGGGAGATTATGAGATTACAGCGGATGAAGTGCTTGGTGATATTGCCCCAAAAGCAAATAAATTAGAGCAGGCAAAGCGGATGCTTCGGGAACTGGCAGAGACTTCTAATGCGGTACAGAGTAATGAGATTTTTGATATGGCTGAGGAACAGGGAATTTCTAAAAGAATATTGGAAAATGCCAAAAAGGAGCTGGGCATCAGGGCAAGAAAAATCAATAACTCATGGTATTGGGAACTGGATAAGATAAAGCAGATTTAAGGGAAGAACGCAACAATGCAGACTATATATAATTTGCGGTGATGAACTTTGCAAGGTTGCAAAATGTATAGACATTGCGTTGTTGCGGTCTTGATGGAAAGGATGGATTGATAGGATTGAAAAATGTGCAGATTTCAGAGGAATTATTTATTGCACTCCTTAAATATCACTTGGTGGAAAGGGATGATGTTTTATCGGAGATAAAGAAAGGTTTGGAAGAAAAATTGGAAGCTATGGTAAGGCGGGATTTATATACAAAATATAAGACTGCACCAACCGAGGAAGAAAGAGAAAAGGCACGACAGGAGTATCTGGAAAAGGTGGGAATGCACCGGAGCTTCCGATGGTAAATTTTTTTCCTTCAGTGTGTAGGACGGGAGCGTGCCACGCTCCTGTATATGGTAGTTAAGGAGAAAGTCGGATTAGGGTGTAATGACAAAATCGGACTACACTCACAAGCCCTCGGCGTTTGAGAGCGAAATATACCCATCGCACAAATCGGAGATTTGTACTCTGTGTATTTCGCCCTTGCAGGGGGCAAAGGACAGCGTGGCTGTCCTTACAAATGCTAACGCATTTGTGGTTATGCCGGATACGGCAATGAGTTCGTAAACGGATGCCTAAGCATCCACTCACGATAACAAAAGTCGCTATTATTTTTCAAAGAAAGGGGCAATGCCTATTGTAAGAAATTCATTTATACAGATGTCAAAGCTGCCTAATGTGAAAGGCAGAATTAGTTATATATCGAGCAAAGCAAGGCAGGAAAATCTGTATGCAGTTTATGAAACAACAGACCGCAAATTTTGGAGGGGGCTTGCTATGTGTAACCAAGAGGAATTTAGGAAAAGCGGAACGAAAGGAATCTGTATTGAAGCCAGGGAGCTTATCATTGCGTTACCGGAAAGTTTCGTGGATTATGAGCCGGACAAGTTGCTGAAGCTTTTTACGGAGCATTTTAAACAAAATTATGGTGTGGAATGTATTTCAGCTTTGCACCATAATAAACGCAAGACCAATTATCATATCCATCTTATCTTTTCAGAGCGAAAACTGCTTGATGAGCCTGTGGAGAAGATTGCAACAAGAAATATGTTTTATGACGAAAACGGAAAGCATGTACGCACTAAAAAAGAGATACTGGATGAAGCCGGACAGCTTCGGAGTGGCTGTAAAATTATCCCTAAGGGCGAGGTATATGAGCGGAACATTTTTACCATAAAGGACAGCCGATTTAAGAGCGACAGCTTCCTTGATGAAGTGAAACGCTCTTACACTGACCTCATCAATATTTATGTAAAAGATGACAAGCAAAAGCTCAAGGTTTTTGACAGAAACGGTGTGTATCTGCCTACAAAAAAGATTGGCAAGAACAACCCAAAAGCGGAGCAGATACGCACAGATAATCAGTACCGTACTATATGGAATCAGACTGTGGATAGAGCGTTGATTAGCGGTGTGCCGGAGAGGCAGATTTTGGAAGTGAAGCAGAGCGAAATCGGACAAAAAGTAAAGGCTTCCATTCAGAAGTCAGGGAGAAATCCGGCACTGCTAAGAAGTTTGATTATGACTGCTATTTATGCTTTGGAGCTTCTCATTGGCAAGGTGTTCAAGATGGCTTCACAAAAGACAGATAAGGACATAGAAGCGGTTGTAAAGGCAGAGCCGGAGCAGACACCTGTTAAGGCGGTAAATTCGTTTGTAGAAGCCAAGAGTGAGCCTGTACCGGAGATGCCTAAGAAGTCCGAATTAGCTTCCAAGTATCCAAGACTTACGGATATTTACCATAAGTTGGAGAGGCAGAATACAGCCATTTATGAGAGGGAGCTACAGATTGCGAATGTGGAGAAGAAGATTGCCGGAGCAAAGGGCATCTTCAAGGCAAAACAGCGTAAGGAGTTGCAGGAGCAGGCAGAAGAGTTAAAGAGACAGATAGCCAATATGAAGCAGTATTTATCGAGTGTTGTGCAGGGGTATGGGTACAAGAATGTAAAAGAGTTCCTTGCAGAGTATAAGGCTTCGAAGGTTGAATATGGCGATTATAGAAAGGCTGTTGCGGAGTGGGAGAAGCTGACGGGAGAAAAGGTGGACGATAGCTTGAAGGCGAAACTACAACAGAAGCAACAGCAGGTTAAGGAACAGTATAGGCATACCGAGTATCATAAAAAGAATGATAGAGGGGCAAGGTAGTATCAGAAGTGGAGTGGGAAACTGCTCCGCTTTTATATTGTAGGGAGCATAAAAAATCTGTGGAGAAATTGTATATATCATGATATAATTGTGTTCAATGAGGGCGAAAATTGAAGTTATATGAGTAATAATCAAAAAGGAAATAGATGGAATGAGCCTAATAAAAAATGATGTGCCAATTTTAGAATATGACACAAACAGTATGGCTGTTATTATGCCAGGACACAGTACAAATTTTCATTTTCCGGAGAGAGCGGTAATGTTGTTTATGGAAAAAGAAATTAACGATTATGCTATGACAAATGAATGCGAGGTTATCGGGCAGTTTATTAGTATCACAAAAATATTTCCTGTGTATAAAACGGTACATAATGGTGTTGAGTTAGCAATTTGTCAAGCTCCTTTAGGCGGGGCTGCTTCCACACAAATTATGGAACAGCTGATTGCGGGTGGTGTTAAAAAGGTTATAGCCACAGGCTGTTGTGGTGCTTTAATTGCAGATAACGAAGGCGATTTTTATATCCCTACCTCAGCACTACGGCAAGAGGGTACATCTTATCATTATTTGTTACCTTCACGAGAAGTCAAGCTTAACCCATCAGCTATAAATGCGATTGAGAAAATCTTAATTAATCACAAATACAACTATCAAAAATGTAAAACATGGACGACAGACGGGTTTTATCGTGAAACAAAAGAAATGGTGGAATATCGTAAAGAGGAAGGGTGTTCTGTTGTAGAAATGGAGTGTGCCTCTCTAGCTGCTTGCGCAGAGTTCCGAAATATAGTTTTCGGTCAGTTATTGTTTACGGCAGATTCACTTGCAAATATAGAATCACACGATACCAGAAATTGGGGTAATAATACTTTTGCGTTAGCTGTGAATTTGGCAATGGACGCTGTAACGGAGGTGCAGTAATGCGAACAGAAAAAGAAATGTATGATTTAATATTAGATATTGCAAAGAATGATGAAAGAATTAGGGCAATATATCTTAATGGATCCAGAACAAATCCAAATGTACCGAAAGACATTTTTCAAGACTATGATGTGGTTTATGTAGTAACAGAAACGTTCCCATTTATTGATGATAAGGCTTGGATTAAGCGATTCGGAGAAATTTTGTATATGCAATATCCAGATGAACATCCTGATTATCCGAGTGATAAAGAAAATTCCTATGGTTGGTTAATGCAGTTTACAGATGGAAATCGTATCGATTTGCATGTTGAAACAATTAGTCACGCACAAGAGAATATTATGAATGATAGCTTGTGTAAAGTCCTATTGGATAAAGACAATTGTTTACCGGAGATTTTGCCTTCATCTGATAAAAATTATTGGATACATAAGCCTACTTTAGAACAGTATCAGTGTACTTGTAGTGAGTTTTGGTGGTGCTTAAATAGTGTGGCAAAAGGTCTGTGGCGTGAAGAAATCCCGTATGTACAAGATATGCTGAATTTTGTTGTCAGAAAACAGTTGGAGAGAATGCTTTCTTGGAAAGTGGGTATAATGACGAATTTCTCAGTCAGCGTTGGTAAGTCGGCAAAGTATATGTACAAATGGGTTTCGGCACAGGAATGGGAAAAGTATTTACAGACTTATTGCGGAGCAGATGTTGAAGCTATTTGGCAGTCGGTGGAGTGTATGTGTTTACTATTTGTAGAAACTGCTACATGGGTAGCAGGAGAACTTCACTATGAGTATAATGATACAGAAGCAAATAATGGTATGTATTTTTTACGATCAGTAAAAGATTTACCAAAGGATGCAGGTGAGGTACTGTAGGGAATTGCTGAAGTTATGATATATTTGATTCTAGTTAGGGATATTTGTATAAGTAAAGGCTGGTGGTGTAAATAAACATTGCAATTAAAAATGCTGATATAAACCATACGTGCTATTGAATTTGTAATATATGATTTTATAGCTATTGGATATGATTTATTGTGGTTATACAAAGGATAATATTCATTTATATCAAGTTATGCAGAAGTTTTTATACACGAAAGAGGTAAAAATGTTAGAAAGTTTAATGACAAATCCTTATGCATGGGCCTTTTTGGGAGCGTGTACAATTTTCTCAGTTGTATTTGGAATATGGCAATGGTATAAATCAAAAAGAAAAAAGGAATTATCTTGTTATAAAAATTCTTATACAATAGTAAAAGGTGGAAAAAGCCTTTTGCCAGATTTGGAACTTAAGTATAAAAATGAACAAATACAAGAATTAGTAATAACAAAATATGCCATATGGAATAGCGGGAATGAGGTTTTGCAGAGGTCAGATATTGTAGAGATTAAACCACTTCAAGTGTCTTGCACAGCAGAAAACACTAGAATTTTGGATGTGAAAATTTTACAGGAAAGTGATGAGACAAATCAATTTGTAATTGCAGATGTGGATAAGGAACATGCAAGAATTGAATTTGATTATGCAGATCCAAAAGATGGAATTGTGATTCAAATTATGCACACCGGGGAATCACAGGACATTATGGTTGAGTGTAAGATAAAAGGTGGAAAGAAGGTCAAAATTTTAAATAAGGATAAAAAGCGTAAATATAATAAGTTTGTAGAAAATGTCATGGTAATTGGTTTGGGTATCATGTTTTTTATTATGTTATTTTTTATGTTACTAACTATTCTTGTTAGTATTATGAGCATGGGGCAAAAGTTTTGGGAAAGTCTTATTTCGGTTGTTGGTTCAGGGGCTTGCGTTTTGACTATGGGTGTAACATATTATAAATTGTTAAAAGATGTGTATTATATAAATATACCAAGTGGATTGAGAAAAACTATAGGAAATGATGAATTTTATAAGTAGCATATTGAATCGGTGCCAAAACGGTGCCAAGAAATCTTGCAAATAAAAATAGAACATGTAAAATCAACGAAATTATGCAGATTTTAGCCATAAAAAGCATAGAAAATATATCAAAAAACGCTATTCATATAGCGTGAAGGTGGACGTACAGTAGGTTCAGGTGCTGTTGCTACAATCATTGAGTAATCATAGCTTGATATAATTAATTGCCCGGGAGGCTTTGCCTCCCGGGCTTTTTTGCTCTTTGTCATGAATGTAGGGGATAAAACCGCAATTTACATTGATGCAACCAACGGTTTACAAAAAAATAACTAAAAAGAAACTAAAAATACATAGTCAAACAGTGAAAAAATTAGTATATTAGAGATATAAGGTAAACAAAGTACAAAAACGGTAAGCAAATGTATTTTGTGTAAAATATTAGGGGAGTAAAGGTACGTATATGATATGTTCGGAAAGATTGGCACAATTACGTAGAGAACATGATTATACACAGGAACAGCTTGCAGAGCTTATGGGGGTATCACGACAGACAATAAGTAAATGGGAAACGGGTGCGGCAAATCCTGATATTGAAAAGCTGATGCAGCTTAGTAAATTGTATAATTGTTCAGTTGATTACATGGTTGGCAACAAAATCAACAGTAAGCAAAACGAGGAATTTAAGCCACAAAGTAAGAAAAAGAATAATATTAAAAAATATGGATTAGCAATAATATTTTTGTTGATATTAGCAGTGTCTGTTATATCTGTTATACGTCTGTCAGCAAATGATAAGAAAACTAACAGTACAGTGGATTTTTTAACTGATGAGGATTCAGAGAAAATAACCGATAATGATTTGATAATTTTTTCAGATAAAGAGAAACTTGAAAAAGAAGTGGGATTTCCGGTAGATGAGTTTACATATTTTAATATGGAAAATGTGCAGTTTAAATCATACGACAGAATAATTGCTATTTTAGAGTGTCAAGAGATTTTAAGAAGAACAGTAAAGATAACATTTTATAAATCAAGAGATTCTTTTGATATTGTAAATAAATATTTTGTTAAAGCAAAATCATACATATTTAATAATCAATATGTAAAGATAAACGAAAAAACAGTTTGCGGGGTAGATGTAACTTTAAGAGGGTATGACACACCACATGAAAAAATACCTGTTCAGGGAATTGTTTGGAATGCCAATGGATATTACTATGCAATTTACAGCGATAAGTATCTGGATATGAAAGAAGTAGAAGAATTGATTGGTAGAATTGTAAGTACAAAGGAGTATCAGGTAGGTAATTAAATGTATAAATATAATAAAGGAGAAAATTATGGGGTATAACGAAAGACTAATTGAACTGAGAAAGAAAAATAATTATACACAGGAAGAGCTTGCAGGAATAATAGGAGTATCGAGGCAGGCGATAAGCAAATGGGAATCAGGAATGGCCAATCCGGATATAGAAAAGTTGATAAAATTAAGTGAACTTTATGGTTGTTCTATTGATTATATTGTTGGCAATGATAATAAAATAGATGAAAACAGGACAAATGATGAGTTAAATAAAAATATTGATGAAGCGAATAATTCGGAAAATAATAATGACAATATTGATAAGAGAAAAAAGAAAATAAATATAATAATAGGTTGTCTTTCGGCAGCCGTAATTATATCAATAATAGTAAATATGTTTGCAGTCAGTACAGCTTCAAATGCTGTAAAAGAGAAGAAAAAAATTGAAGTTGAGTTAGAAGTATATTCAGCAGCGGCTGTGGCAGATGTCACCCCGGTAAGTGATGTGATAATTTATCCGAATAAAAAAGGTCTTGAAAAAGAAATGGGATTTTCGGTAGGGGAGTTTACACATTTTGACTGTGGCGATATAAAATATGAGACGTATGCCGGTGTAGTTGCTATTTTACAGGAAGAGGCCGTACTTAATAACTGGATGAGAGTTACTTTTTATAAAACAAGGGAGTCTTATGATATTATAAATCGTTATCTGATTAAGGCACGCTCGTATGTATACAACAATGAAAATGTGTCCAAAAACTTAAATGAAGAAATCAACGGAGTTGATGTGCTTATAAGAGGTGGGGACAAAAAGAAAGAAGATGATTACGTAATGAGTGCATCTTGGACTGCCAACGGTTTTAATTATGTTGTGTATGCTGAAAAATATGTTCATATGGATGAATTAAAACAACTTGTGGTTGATGTTATGGAATCAGAAGAATATAAAGCAGGAAAGTAAAATGATTGCAAATTGGGTTTTAATTCATAAGCATAAAATAGAAGGCATAGCTTGCAGAGAGTTTTTCTGTAAGCTATGTCTTTTTAACTTCATTTAAAGTTAAAGCTTTATATTTTAGTCATGATAAGAAACGATAGATAAAGTGCTGACACAGGAGGCGGTTATTTATGGGAAAAATGACTAAAAGCAAAGAATTAATAATAGCAGTTTTTATTTTTGTAAGTGTTATTATTACAACGGTAATTTTGGCAGTTTGTGCGGTTTCAGAAAGAGAGAATGAAAAAAATATGCAGAGACAATTGTCGGCAGAAAATAAAATTCAAAGTGTTATTGAGCCGAAGAGTATTGAATATTTACAGGAAACAGGAGAGGAAGATGCTGAAATTATGACTGATTTATTTATGCTTACAGAGGATACAAAAGACACAATGAAAAAAGCTGCAAAAGAGATTTCGTGCTGGGGAGACAGTATGATGGAGGGATGTGGAAAAGGATTTGCGTTGATAAATAATAACGGATTATATAAAGATATAGATTTTTGCTTAAAAAAGAGCGGAAATAATATAATAATACAAGTTAAAAGCGGCGTTAAATATATTTGCAACGATACTATCGACAATTATGAAAAATGGGTTATTTCATATACAAAAGATTTAAGAATTCCAATGATGCTTTATACAGCAGCTATTAACAGCATTTTTTATTTCTTATTGCGGCAGCACTTATTTTTATCAGAAACGGTGTGACAAGCGGATTTTTATTAAATCTTATTTTTTGCATAATAATAACACCAGTAATTTCATTTACGCTTACAAAAATGATATATCAGAGCGAAAATGCAATGGTGGTTGCAGATGCATTGCAAAGAGTACAATAGCAAATCTCATTTCAAGATTTTTTGATGTGAGTGAAGGGCAGGTGCTTGTAGGTGGTGTTGATGTAAGAAATATAAAGAAAGAGACACTTATGTATAATGTGTCGTTTGTATTTCAGAACAGCCGTTTAATTAAGGGTACAATTCTGGAAAATGTGCGTATGTCACGTCCGAAGGCTTCAAGAGAGAAAGTAATTAAGGCTCTCCAAGCATTACAGTGTATGGATATAATTAAAAACTTCCGAACGAAGTTGATACGGTAATAGGAACAAACGGTGTCTACCTTTCGGGCGGCGAACAACAAAGAATAGCTATAGCCAGAATAATGCTTAAAGATTCACCGATTGTAATACTTGATGAGGCGACTGCGTTTGCGGACCCTGATAACGAAGTGATGGTGCAGAAAGCTTTTTCGGAGCTTGCAAAAAACAGGACTGTCATTATGATTGCCCACGTTTGGAGAACTGAAAACTTAATATTTATAATAATATATATTTTATATATTGAAAATAACATTGATATGATGTATAATGCAGTTACTATAAAAAGTGAGTATAAAAATATAGTGACGGAGGTGCCTATGAAGATAAATTCAGAAGCCAGATTTACTACATTTGAGGCAGTCAGCATGATTGTTGGAAACAGTATCGGAACGGGAATAATTGCAGTTCCGTATCTTGCGACAAAGAATAGCATGCTTGATGTTGTGTGGATGGTGGTAATCGCATATTGTATCAATGTTATTCTTCATTTAATAATAGCGGAGCTTTCATACAATAATGGAGGTGTGCAGCTTGTAAAGAGCTTTGAGGGTGAACTTTTTCACGGCAAGATGAAAAAGATATTCAGCTGGATTATATTTGCTGTATACGGGATTGCAATTATGATTGGCATAAGCGGGAATATTAATGGTGGTGCACAGATTTTTGTCAACTGGTTTGGTATTCCGTTTGCGGCTGCACAGGTTATATATTATGTAATTGCAGGAATAGTAGTTTTTATCGGAATGAAAGCAGTCGGAATAGCACAGAAGTATGCAGTAATTCTTCTTATGGGAATTGTTGCGGTTATGACTGTGGCTACATTTATGCATCCGCTTAATTCATTTAACACAGCTGATTTTCATTGGAATAATCTTCTGGCATTATACAGCATGGTTGTGTTTGCAACATCAGCCAATCAGGCAGTTATACAGGTCGTAAAGGGGCTTGATGGTGATGCAAAAAAGATTCGCAAATCTATTTTTATAGGATTTGCGTTATCATCTTTATTTGTACTTGTTGTAACCATGTCTGTACTTATGGGAACAAAAGGAACACTTGACAAAGAACTTGCATATATGCAGCTTGGAGAAAGTATTGGCAGCTGGGCTATGATTCTTGCGGGAATATTTTCATTATTTGCACTTCTGACTACTTTCTGGTCTAATACACTGGCATTAAGAGATGTTGTGCATGAGCAGACAGGCATAGGCAACAGAGTGAGCTGGCTTGCAGCTACTATTCCGTGTATTTTATTTGCGATATTTGGCGTTAACAGTTTTATTATTTTGACGAGAATTATGAGCGGCGTTGTGGTACTTGTAAGTATCATGCTCGTTCTTACATACGGAAAGTCAAGAAAGAAAGCAGGAAGCAGCCCTATCTGCGGTGTCGTTGGAACAGTTCCGTTTCAGGTGCTTATGGTTGTATCAACTGTTATTTCAGCAATAGGTGCTTTGATTCCGTTAAGTTAAGGAGGAATGAGATATGTTTTGCGGTGATGGATTCAGACAGAAAGACGAAGAGACTTTTTTGCTGGAAATTCCTGAAAACAGGGATTATAAGATATTGCAGCTTACAGATTTGCATCTCGGATTTGGATTATTTTCGCATAAAAAAGATAAGATGGCACTTGATGCCGTAACAAAGATAATTAATAGAACTTCACCTGACCTTATTGTTTTTACGGGAGATACAATATTTCCGTTTTTACCAAAGGTGGGTACTATGAACAATAAAAAGCAGGCGGAGAGATTTATAAGGTTTATAGATAGGTTTAAGATTCCTTATACACTTGTGTTTGGCAATCATGACTGTGAGATGGGTGCAAAATGTGGTCGTGAGCAGCTTGCAGATATTTTTACAAAAGGAAAATATTGTATCTTTTCAAAAGGAAGAAAAGATATATTTGGCGTTGGCAATTTCTTTATAAACCTTACTGACAAACAGGAAAATGTGCTTATGCCGCTTGTTATGCTTGATTCCAATATGTATGGCGACGGCTGGTTTTTCAGCGGATTTGACTGTATACATGAGGACCAGACTGAGTGGTGCATGAACAGATTAAGCAAACTGAAAAAAATAAATCCGGATATAAAAGCGATGGCATTTTTCCATATGCCTGTGAGGGAATTTAAGGAAGCTTACGAGAAGATGAAGCTTGGGGATAAAAGCGTAATTTACGAACACGGAAGCATAGCCGAAAAAGATGAATATTTTGGTATATCATATAAAAAGGGTGACTTTTTTAAAAAGGCTGTGGAAAACGGCATCATAAAATGGATGTTTTGTGGACATGACCACCTTAATACACTGTCGTTGACATATAAAGGGATACGGCTGACATATGGAATGTCTATAGACTGTCTTGGCTATAATGGCATATCAAAAAGCTATATACAGCGTGGAGGAACACTTATTACAAGAAAAATTGATGGAAGAGTTGATATAAAGATGATTCCGCTTACAAGAACAGTTTCAACAAGAGTCAGAGGGGAAAGTAAAAATCAACAACATTAAAAATAATAAAGGAGTAGTCATGAAAAGTACATTAATAAAAGACACAACAAAATCAGAAAGAATCCAGCTTGTGAAGCAGTGGGAAGAGACAGAAGGATGCGAGAGCAGCGGGATTGATCTGCTTGAATTTTTCAGGGATTATATAGACGGAGTTAAAGAAATCGCGGAAGTTAATGCGGAGTTTAACGCAAGATATATATCTGAGATTCCTGATGAAGATTCAGGTATGAGTTGTGGAATGGGAATGAGAAGATGATATATGTAAGAGATTTATTAAAACTTGATACATTCAAAGACTTTGAGCTTGTAAGCGGTGAGAATGGTCTTGACAGAGGCGTTTCATGGCCAAATGTTGCACAGACTGTAAGTATAAGAGAATGGCTTGTCGGAGGAGATGTTATTCTTATGAGTGGCGTAGGCTTAAAGATAACAGATGAATTTCTTACGGATATAGTAATACAGGCGGCGGATGGAAGAGCAGCATGTATTATTATGCTTATTAATCCTGAGCATATAGCATCAATTCCACAGGCTGCGATAGACGAGGCTGTGAAAAGAGGCCTTGCGGTTTTTGCGGCACCGTGGGAGACAAAGCTTTCAAGGGTTATAGGAAGTGTATCTATGCTTGTATCCAATGACAGGCTTGAAGAACGCATGCATAGTGAATTTCTTGACAGACTTTTATCAGGTGAGATAAATCATGACGATTCGGCATATCGCCAATCTATGGAAAAATATGGATTGCTTGGAAAAAAAGCCGTGGCAGTTATTGATTATAAATTTGATGAAAAATATCTACAGACAGAGAATCAGGCATATCATAATGACCGTGTTATGCGGAAAATGATAAGTCTTTTTGAGCGGTATTTTGGAAAGATTAACTACCTTAATCAATATAACCGGCAGGCTTTTATTATCTCCGCTGATAATACAGAAGAAAAAGATATTGTAAATGCTATACGTACAATATATAACATATTTATAAAGGAAAATAAACATGTACATGTGCGTATAGGCATAGGTGAGATTGCACAGGGGTTAGAAGGATTAAAGAAAAGTTATGATCAGTCAAGAATTGCAAGAAAGACAATAAACAAAAGCGGAGTAATGTTTTATAAAGAACTTGGGATATATCAGCTTTTATTTTACATTGATGACACATCAAAAATAGATGATTATGTAAAAGAAATTCTTAATCCGCTTCTTATTTATGATAAGAAGAACAATCAGAATCTTATAGATACGCTGAGAGAATATTTAAAGTGCGGACAGAATGTTTCGCAGGCATCACAGAATCTTTATATACACAGAAATACTATGATAAAAAGAGTTGAAAAAATTGAAGAGCTGCTTGGCTGCTCTATAAAGAATGCTGAAGTTACCAATCAGCTTTATAATGCAGTAAAGATATATGATTTATTTCTAAAAAAATAGAGTCATAAAAACACAAATGATAAAGAAGATAATGGTGGATGTGCATATTGTGCATTAAAAGAGGTAAAATATATGCAGTATGCACATTGAAAATTATTATATAAAATAGTATTATTCAGACATCGAGAGACAACGGAGTCCCTATAAAGGACACGTTGTCTCTTTTTTTACGCAGGCAACGAGCCAAAGTCCGTAATTGCACGGAAATTTGGCGACTGCAGCGATAGCCAGAGAGATTCGTTTTATCATAAAAAGTATTCAAGCCGGCAAGAACTTGATGATTTAACGGATTCAGATTAATTGAGGAGATGAATTAAAATGGAAAATGAAAAATCACCATTGACGGTAGGCATTAACCAGAAGATGTCGGTTGGCGAACTTTTATTATTCGCAGTACAGCATCTTATGGGTATAACATTTTTACTTGCAGTTCCAGGAATTATCGGTGCTGCGTGCGGACTTACATCTGCTGATATTGGATATATGGTTCAGTCATGTTTCATAACAGCAGGTCTTGTGACAATACTTCAGTCAATATTTATATTAAAACTTCCGGCAGTTCACGGACCAACGGCGGTATTTATGTCAGCAATACTTACAACAGGTGCTGCATATGGACTTGGAACAGCTTATGGCTCAATGTTAATTGCAGGCATAGTAGTTGCAGTATTATCAATACCTATTGGTAATATTGGTGTAATTGGTAAACTTACAAAAATACTTACATCACCACTTGTATTTGGTACATTAATGTTAATTATTGGTACACAGCTTGCAGAGATTGCAATACCGGGATGTTTCGGAACAGCAGGAACTGCTTATTATCCTTGGGTAAATCTTCTTTCAGCAGTTATAACAATTGTAGTTGCAGCAGGATTTATGCTTTTTGGAAAGAAAGGTCTTATGAAGAGAGGTGCTCTTTTATGGGCAATCATAGTAGGAACAATCTTTTATGCAATATTCGGACACATTGATTTCAGTTCAGTTGCACAGGCAAAGCTTGTAGGACTTCCAAAGATTATGCCATATGGTTTTGGTGTGAATGTCGGTGTTGTAATACTTATGCTTCTTGCATATCTTCATTCAGTATCAGAGGCACTTGGAATGTACAGCCTTATCGCAGGCTGGGATGGACAGCAGGTTGATGAACACAGGGCAAACGGTGGTATATTCGGACTTGCAGTCGGCAATATTGTCGGTACACTTGTCGGTGGATGTAGGACGGATTTTGCGGACATTCAAAATAAAAAAGAATGTGGAGGTAACAGACAATGGCAAAATCATTATTTGAGGAACTGGGCGGCAAATACGAAAGGCAAGGGGATTATTTGATACCGTGCTTAACTGTACCCGCCGAAGAAGAACAGGCAATAGGCATCTGGGGGCAACGGCATTTAGATTATCTAAAACAGTACCGTAAAGTTACATACACCAATCTTCTTACAAGCGGCAGGCTAAACGCCTACCTTGCCGACATCAACAGACAGGCACAGGAACGCTTTGAAAGGCTCATAGAGGGTATGAAACAGGCACAGGGCATAACGGAACAGCTAAAGGCAGAAAACGCCTTAGAATGGACAGGATGCCTCAATAACATAAGGGCTTGTGCGAGGGAGATTGTGGAAAAGGAAATTATTTTTGCATAAACAGATGATTAGTGGCAGGGGGAAATCCTGCCGCTTTTTCTGCTTTAGTTTGTCAGCTTGACAAATAAAGGGTTAAGGAATATAATTAGATTCAGTTTTATACAAGGAGTTAATAAATATGCGGCAAGGTATTCTTAAATAAACTGTCAATTTGATAGTGGGAACAAAAAGTAGCAGTCCCGTTTCACTTTTAATATGGGGCTTAGTTTTTTGTACCCAGTTTAAGAATACTTTTATCATGTAATTTTATATGCCCGAAAACATATAAGTGTTTTGGGGCTATTGGAGTTATTTACCCAGTGATAGGAGTATTTATCACTGGGTATTTTTATGCCCTTTTTTGGGTGTTGATAGGAGGAAAATCACATGAAAATAATTAACTTAGGCATTCTGGCTCACGTTGACGCAGGAAAGACAACATTAACGGAAAGTTTATTGTATACCAGTGGTGCAATTGCAGAACTAGGGAGCGTAGATGAAGGCACAACAAGGACAGATACAATGAATTTGGAGCGTCAAAGGGGAATCACTATCCAGACAGCAGTGACATCTTTTCAGTGGGAGGATGTAAAAGTCAACATTATAGATACGCCAGGCCATATGGATTTTTTGGCGGAAGTATACCGTTCTTTATCCGTATTAGACGGAGCAGTATTATTAGTTTCTGCAAAGGATGGCATACAGGCACAGACCCGTATACTGTTTCATGCACTACAGACAATGAAGATTCCGACAATTTTTTTCATCAATAAAATTGACCAAGAGGGGATTGATTTGCCAATGGTATATCGGGAAATGAAAGCAAAGCTTTCTTCGGAAATTATAGTGAAGCAAAAGGTTGGGCAGCATCCCCATATAAATGTAACGGACAATGACGATATGGAACAGTGGGATGCGGTAATTATGGGAAACGATGAACTATTAGAGAAATATATGTCAGGGAAACCGTTTAAAATGTCAGAACTGGAACAGGAAGAAAACAGGAGATTCCAAAACGGAACGTTATTTCCCGTTTATCACGGAAGCGCTAAAAACAATCTGGGGATTCGGCAGCTTATAGAAGTAATTGCCAGTAAATTTTATTCATCAACGCCTGAAGGTCAATCTGAACTATGCGGGCAGGTTTTTAAGATTGAATATTCAGAGAAAAGGCGGCGTTTTGTTTATGTGCGTATATATAGCGGAACATTGCATTTGAGGGATGTTATTAGAATATCTGAAAAAGAGAAAATAAAAATCACAGAGATGTGTGTTCCGACAAACGGTGAATTATATTCATCCGATACAGCCTGCTCTGGTGATATTGTAATTTTACCAAATGATGTTTTGCAGCTAAACAGTATTTTGGGGAACGAAATACTGTTGCCGCAGAGAAAATTTATTGAAAATCCTCTCCCTATGCTCCAAACAACGATTGCAGTAAAGAAATCTGAACAGCGGGAAATATTGCTTGGGGCACTTACAGAAATTTCAGATGGCGACCCTCTTTTAAAATATTATGTGGATACTACAACGCATGAGATTATACTTTCTTTTTTGGGGAATGTGCAGATGGAAGTCATTTGTGCCATCCTTGAGGAAAAATATCATGTGGAGGCAGAAATAAAAGAGCCTACTGTTATATATATGGAAAGACCGCTTAGAAAAGCAGAATATACCATCCACATAGAAGTCCCGCCAAATCCTTTCTGGGCTTCTGTCGGGTTGTCCATAGAGCCGCTCCCTATTGGAAGCGGAGTGCAGTATGAAAGCAGAGTTTCACTTGGATATTTAAATCAATCGTTCCAAAATGCGGTTATGGAGGGGGTTCTTTATGGCTGCGAGCAGGGGCTGTATGGATGGAAAGTGACAGACTGTAAAATCTGTTTTGAATATGGATTGTATTATAGTCCTGTAAGTACCCCCGCAGACTTTCGGCTGCTTTCCCCTATCGTATTGGAGCAGGCTTTAAAAAAAGCAGGGACAGAACTATTAGAGCCATATCTCCACTTTGAAATTTATGCACCGCAGGAATATCTCTCACGGGCGTATCATGATGCTCCAAGGTATTGTGCAGATATTGTAAGTACTCAGATAAAGAATGACGAGGTCATTCTGAAAGGAGAAATCCCTGCTAGATGTATTCAAGAATACAGGAACGATTTAACTTATTTCACAAATGGGCAGGGAGTCTGCTTGACAGAGTTAAAAGGATACCAGCCAGCTATTGGTAAATTTATTTGCCAACCCCGCCGCCCGAATAGCCGTATAGATAAGGTTCGGCATATGTTCCACAAGTTAGCTTAACAGCTTGCAAAAGTCATATAAAATGAGATTTGAAAGGATTAGAGACTAATTATGATGAAATGCGAATGGATATTGTGTCCTGTTTGTGGGAGCAAAACCCGTAATAAAATTAGGAAGGACACTGTTTTGGAGAATTATCCCCTTTATTGTCCAAAATGCAGACAAGAAAGATTGATTAAAGTTGACAACTTGAAGATAACTGTCATCAAAGAGCCAGACGCTTAAGACGCAGAGCCGATGAAATTGTGGAACAATTCACGAATCATCGGCTCTTTTTGTTTCGTATTTGAAAGAACAAACTCACCAAATAAAAAAAACGATATTCGGGTGGGTTATTTTGTTATACCCTAAATTACCCTCTGAATTTGTTTTTAAATTTGGAGGGATTTTTTTATGTCCTTTTTTCGGGCAGTTATCTATCTGCTCATACGAAGCAAAATTTATCAATACATAGCATATCAGAGAACGGCAGGAAACCAGTTAAAAAAATTTCTGCCTATGCAACGGTACTTCCTGCCTTGAAAGTAGAAGTACAATCTCCATACAATAGAATTACTATTTCCTATAACCGTAAAGGTCACAGAGCCTTTGCGGTTTTTCTTTTGTCGATTTTTGTTGGAAAGTGCCGTAGGGCTGTTTCTGATATGCGGTGTCGTTCTCCGCCTCTCCATCTGGATTTTTTACATTTCAAAAATTCAGATGGGAGGTATTTATGGTGAAATATGCACCAAGAAAGGTATATATCAGAGAAAGTGGCGGCTATGTGGAATTATCCTACACGGAGTTCTGCCGTTGCAGGGAATCCGACCAGACCTATATGGACAAGCTGTTTATCCCCATTCAAGGCTGTCTGCTTGAAGTCGTGAGGGAGCAATACACAGACTTCTACCGTGACAAGGAACGGTGGCGTTATCTGCAAAAATTAGATACAAAGAATAGACTGCTATCTCTCGACGGATTTACGGACAGCGAGGGGAATCCTCTGGACTTTATCACTGATGAAGCGGTGGACATTGCAGAAACCGTTGTCAATGCGGTCATGGTGGACAGGCTGAAAGCCGCCCTGCCTTTGCTGTCGGATAGTGAACAGGAGCTGATACAGGCAATCTTTTTTGACGGACTTTCCGAGCGTGAAGTCGGGGCGAGGTTGGGCATAACCCAGAGCGTTGTAAACAAACGCAAAGCCAGAATCCTAATAAAACTAAGAAAGATAATAGAAAATTAAAATTTAAGGCGTTCAGCCCCCTTGTTTTTTCCTTTGGGAAGATGAGGGGGCTTTTCTCTGCCCTCTCAATCAATTCTGATTGGAGGAAGTAAGAATGGCATACAACCACGGACGGGAGGACAGGAAATGGCGTATCTGGAAAGAAGCGGAGGAAAAGCTGCTGCGTGAGTGCGGCGTTGATGAAGCGACCATTGAGCAGATACGCATGGCGGACAGGGCAGACTTCAATTCCAACAGGCGGTTTTACCGATGGACGAATGACGTTGCGGAATATCTTGAGGACATGGCAGGCAGGGAGCGGCAGGCGGAAGTGGGTACGGTTGCGGAGTTACTGGAAGAGATTGAGAGCGAAAATCTCTATCAAGTATTAGTCACGGTGGACGGGCGTACCTTGAAAATCGTCCTGCTGAAAATGCAGGGGTATTCCACAAAGGAGATTGCCCCGCTTGTGCATTTGACGACTGGTGCCATCTATGCGAGGTTAGACCATCTGCGGAAGAAGCTGCGGAAAATTTTATAGCTTCTAAAACAGCCTGCCATCCTGCGGGCTACTGGGTGAGGGATGGAAATCCCCTCACTCATTTTTTGCAGGAGGACAACAGGATGGCATACAGGGTTAAGGCATACACGCTTCGGGAGGAATCCACGGAAAGCGGCACAAGGTATTTTATCAGCTTTAAGGACGGGCAGGGCAAATCCCACGAGTTGGAAGTGTCGGAACAGTTCTTTATGGAGTTTCGGCAGATGGAGCGCAGGAACAGGAATCTTTTCTAATGGGACGAGCGGCACAGGGAGTTTAACGAGGTATGGGACGAAACCCTTTACAGACGGGCGTTGCGTGTGCCTAAGAGCCTTGATGAACGCATGGTTGAGGAAGAACGGAATGAAACGCTCTATAAGGCGGTTGGGAGCCTTCCAGAGATACAAAGGCGGCGTTTCCTGCTCTACTACGAGTATGAGTTCAATTTTTACCAAATCGCCGCTATGGAGCATTGCACCGCTTCGGCAATACAGAAATCTGTTGCGATTGCAAAGGAGAAAGTAAAGGCGGAAATTGAAGAAATATCTCCAACCGTGACCGACACCGCCCGAAAAAGAAATCTGTTTTTTATTTGTGTGGGATTGGCGGCATTACATACTCTCACTTTTTTCCGTGGGAGTAAATCTATTTTTAAGGAGGTCAACGCCTATGTGCAACGAAAACAAAGACACCGCCCGAAAGGAGGAAAGCCATGCAGAAGTTACAGACAGTCAACGCCGAAACGCTCCTTTATGAACCGCTTGAGAAACCATCCTTTGTGGTGGACAGCCTTATCCCGACAGGCTTATCGCTGTTCTGCGGCTCACAGAAGATAGGCAAAAGCTGGCTCATGCTGAAGCTATGCTTATGCGTGTCGCAGGGAATCCCTTTATGGGATATGCCGACAATGGAGGGCGATGTGCTTTACCTCTGCCTTGAGGACACGTTCTGCCGCATACAGGACAGGTTATTTCGTTTGACGGACGAAGCAAGCGGGCGGCTCCACTTTGCCGTGGCAAGCTGCAAGCTGTCAGACGGTCTTATCGTGCAGCTTGAAGATTATCTGAAAGATTACCCAGACAGCAGGCTCATTGTCATTGATACCTTGCAGAAAGTCCGTACAGCTTCAAAAGACAATGCCTATGCAAGCGACTATGGGGACATCTCCCTCATCAAAGACTTTGCCGACAGGCACTCTCTGGCGGTCATTGTCGTACACCACATCCGAAAGCAGAATGACAGCGACGTGTTCAACAAGGTGTCTGGGACGACAGGATTAACGGGGAGTGCGGACGCTACCTTTGTTCTGGAAAAGGAGAAACGTGCGTCTGACACCGCCAAGCTGTATGTGACGGGCAGGGACACGCCTTATCAGGAATACACGCTGCGTTTCCGTGATTGCCGTTGGGAGCTTGTGGAGCGGAAAACGCAGGAGCAGCTTGCGAAAGAAACGATACCAGATGTCCTTTTTCGGTTGGTGGATTTTATGAGGGATAAGGAAGAATGGATAGGCACGGCAACGGAACTGTTAGCCGCTATGGGGGAAACGGAAACCATACCCACGGTGATTACGAAATGGCTGAATGAATACCGCACCACATTTTTAAGCGAGAACCGTATCTGCTACCAGTACAGCCGCAGGAAAGACGGCAGGCGGATTGCCCTTGCAAGGAGGGCGGGTGACAGCGGTGATGGTGGTGACAGCGATATTAGGATACCCCCCTGTTACTGTCATTGACGCTTAAAGCCATGTAAAGCTGGCGGCTCTGCCCTGCGGGTGACAGCAGTGACGGTGGTGACAGTGATTTTAGGATACCCTGCCGCTGTCATCCCTACGGGAGAACACCCCGTAAACGCAAAATGCAGGCGTGAGATTTACTCGCCCTTTTCGGTCGTGTAAAACCACCCCTGCGGTCAGAAAAATCATTCCGATTTTTCCGACTGCGTTTACAGGGTGTAACACACTACACTTTGCCCTGCAAAGTCGTGTGCCAGACGTTCCCTCTGGACTCCCTTAAGGCAGGGCTGTGCCCTGCTATCCTACGCCTTACGGCTTCGGATAAAAGAATGGCGGCATGACGGTGACGGCTCTTGCGAGGGGGGTATCCCAAAAACACCGTCATCATCGACATGACCGTCATGCAGGGGGTGAGGGTGACAGTTGCGGCAGTCGGCAGGGGGTATCCCAAAACTGCTGTCACCACCGTCACCGCTGTCACCCCAAAGGACGGTCACCCGCCGAAAGAAAGGAGGAATCCGCCTATGCCTTATGCAATCCTGCGTTTCCAGAAACGAAAAGCGGGCGGCGTTGCGGCTTGTGAACGCCACAACGAGCGGAAGAAAGAAGCCTACAAAAGCAACCCAGATATAGATATGGAACGCTCTAAAAACAATTACCATCTCATAGCACCACCAAAGTACACCTACAAGAAAGAGATTAACCGCATGGTAGCCGAAGCGGGGTGCAGGACAAGGAAAGACAGCGTGATGATGGTGGAAACGCTCATCACAGCTTCACCAGAATTTATGAACCAGTTACCGCCCGAAGAACAAAAAGCGTATTTCCAGACGGCTCTTGACTTCATTTCGGAGCGTGTTGGAAAGCAGAATATCCTCTCCGCTGTCGTCCATATGGACGAGAGAACGCCCCATATGCACCTCTGCTTTGTGCCGATTACGCCAGACAATAAGCTGTCAGCGAAAGCTATCTTAGGCAACCAGAAATCATTATCCGAGTGGCAGACCGCCTACCATGAGCGGATGTCCTCACGGTGGAATCAGCTTGAACGGGGGCAGTCCTCAATGGAAACCAAGCGGAAACACGTCCCCACATGGCTCTATAAATTAGGCGGCAGGCTTGATAAACAGTATGAAGAAATCGTGTCTGCCCTATCCGACATCAACGCCTTTAACGCAGGGAAGAAAAGGGATAAAGCGTTAGATTTACTCTCTGCATGGCTGCCAGACGTGGAGAAATTCTCTAAGGAAATCGGGAAACAGCAGGCGTATATCGACAGTTTGAAAGAGAGAATTGGGCAGGAATCAGACTATGCGGGGCGTATGCGTGATGAAAAGTACGAGCAGGAACTAAAGGTGCAGAAAGCGAATCAGAAGATATTTGAATTGCAGAGAACCAACGAGCAGATGGGGCGGCTGCTGTCAAAAATACCGCCCGAAGTGTTGGAAGAATTGCAGAAAAATCATAGAAGCAGAGCGAAAGAAAGGTAGATATGTGAATGAAGAAACAGGATTTTAAGGTGTTAAAGACCAAAGACTTGTACCCGTTCCCCGACAATCCGTTTCATGTGGCAGAAGATGAAACACTGTCAGAGTTAGCGGAAAGCATCAAGGAATTTGGCATTGTCACGCCGATAATCACACGCCCGAAAGAGGACGGGAACGGCTATGAAGTGATTGCAGGGCAGCGGCGTGTCCGTGCGTCTGAACTTGCAGGGATAAATACCGTGCCTGCGTTTGTCCTGCCCTTAGACCGTGACCGAGCCATCATCACCCTTGTAGACAGCAATTTGCAGCGTGAGAATATCCTGCCATCGGAGCGGGCGTTTGCTTACAAGATGAAATCCGAAGCCATGAAGCGGCAGGGTTTCCGCACAGACTTAACCTCGTCACAAGTTGTGACGAAGTTGCGGACGGACGACAAGGTGGCACAGGGCTTCGGCGTGGGCAGGATGACCGTGCAGCGTTTTATCCGCTTGACGGAACTGATACCGCCGATTTTGCAGATGGTGGATGAGGGGAGAATCGCCCTCACGCCTGCGGTGGAACTGTCCTTTTTGAAGAAAGACGAGCAGGAAAACCTCTTTGCCACGATGGAGAGCGAAGAAGCAACGCCCTCACTCTCACAGGCACAGCGGATGAAACAGTTAAGCCAGAGCGGGCGGCTTGACATGGATACGATATTTGCGATTATGACGGAGGAAAAGGGCAACCAGAAAGAAACCTTGAAAATCAACACAAGCAAGCTGAAAAAATACTTTCCGAAGAACACAACGCCGAAGCAGATGGAGGAAACCATCATCAAACTTTTGGAGCGTGAGTTGCAGAGGAAACGCAACCGTGACAGCCGCTAATCTTCTTTTTTCGGGAAGTAAATACAGAGAGTTGAGGTATGGAGAATGAGAGAAATCCAGTATGAAATCGTAAAGGAAATCGCAGTATTGTCTACGGGCGACAGTGGCTACACAAAGGAAATCAATCTCATTTCATGGAATGGGAAAGAGCCGAAGTATGACATCCGCAGCTTTTCCCCGAACCGTGAAAAGTGCGGCAAGGGAATCACGCTGAACGCTGATGAAGCGGCGGCACTCCTTAAAGCATTACAGAAAGAATTAAACAGCGAGGATTAATGGTATCTGATTGGCAGGGCGGGGACATTTCCAAACTCTTCCCTGCCCTGTCTGGAAAGGAAGATTTAAGTATGGGCGAGGATAAGAAAGCAGATAAAAAGAGAAAGCGTATCGTGCCAAAAGCACCAGTGCAGATGATAATCAGCCGTGAATATGTCGGCACACAGACCGTTACAGAAGCGTTTGTCCCGATTATCTCCGAGGATATTCGGAAGAAGATTGCCGAGGGCGACACCTTCGACAATGAGGGGCTGTCCGCTTAGAATGTACGCAATGGGACATGAAAACAGATAGGACAGATACGGAGGTTTTACAGTATGGCAGGAATCAAAGAAGAAAAGAAAATCTATTTAGTCGGCATTTATTGCCGCTTATCTAAAGACGATGGTACGGATAACGAGAGTGCGAGCATTGCGACACAGAAATCCATCCTCACGGATTATGTGAAAAAGCAGGGATGGCACATAGCAAAAACGTATGTGGACGATGGTTATTCTGGTACAAATTTCCAAAGACCAAGTTTCCAGAATATGATAAAAGACATTGAAAGCGGTCTGATAAACTGCGTGATTACGAAAGATTTATCCCGTCTGGGGAGAAACTATCTTGATTGTGGGTTATATCTGGAAGTTTTCTTCCCAGAGCATAACGTGAGGTATATAGCGGTCAATGACGGCGTAGATACCTTGAATAAATCTGCTATGGACATCACGCCTTTCCGCAACATTTTAAACGAAATGTATGCCGCTGACATATCTGTTAAGATAAAATCGGCATATCGGGCGAGGTTTCAACAGGGGAAATTCATGGGAACTACCGCCCCTTATGGCTATATCAAAGACCCTGCCGACCACAACCATCTGCTGATAGATGATAAAGTGGCACATGTTGTAAAAGAGATATTCGACCTTGCATTAAAAGGGAATGGAGTTGCCAAAATTTGCAGACATCTTAATAAACAGCATATCCTACGCCCTGCCGCTTATGCGGCGGAGCGTGGCGAAACAGGCTTTGAACGTCATTTTGAGGGGAACGAGGACAAACGCTATATTTGGAGTGGGAACAGCGTGAGGAGCATTTTAAGAAGCCCGATATATGCGGGAAATCTTGTAGGCTACAAACGGATTGCCGCCAATATGAAAAGCAAGAAACGCCCCTCTAAGCTGCCCGAAGAATGGGAAGTGATACCCAATACCCATGAGGGAATAGTCACGCAGGAGGAATTTGATATTGTCCAACAGCTTATTACAAGTCGTAGGCTTCCACAGAACAAGGGAGGATTTGTAAATATTTTTGCAGGCGTTATCAAGTGTGTGGACTGCGGATGTGCTCTGCGGGCAATGAACGTACACAGGAGGAAACGCCCAGAGATTATCGACTGTGTACAGTATTCATGTAATAATTATGCAAGAAACGGAAGAAGCGAGTGTAGTGCCCACAATATAGAAGCAAGGGATTTATTCAATGCCGTTCTTGCCGACATCAACTGTTTTGCGGATATGGCAGTGAATGATGAAAAGGCGGTCAGGGCCATAGAAAAGCGGCTCACGGAAACAGACCAGAGCAGGGCGAAAGCATTAGAGAAAGAACGTAAGAAGCTGAACAAACGCCTTGCGGAACTGGACAGGCTGTTTTCCTCTCTCTACGAGGATAAGGTCATGGAGCGTATTACCGAGCGGAATTTTGAGATGATGTCGGGGAAATACCAGAAAGAGCAGCTTGAAATTGAAGCAAGGCTGAAAGAGGTGACGGAAACTCTTAATGAAAGCTACGAGAAATCACGGGGAATCCGTGACTTCCTCGCCCTTATCCGAAATTATCAAGGCTTAAAAGAACTGGATGCAACAGTTATAAACGCACTCATAGACAAGATACTTGTTTCGGAGCGTGAGAAGATGGCAGACGGAACAGTGAAGCAGGAAATCAAGATTTACTATAAATTCATCGGCTTTGTCGATGAATTACATATCATACCTACAAAACGGTGGGCAGCAATGCCCGCTAAAAATTGTACGGTGTGCGGCGTTGAATATGTCCCGGGCTCTGGTGCATCAAGGTATTGTCCTGCTTGTGCCAAGAAGATACGGAGGGAGAAATCAAACGAGAGCAAACGCAGGAGCAGAGAACAGAAAAGGATAGCATGTATGAACTGTCCGCAAAAAATGACCGACTGATGTCCGACAACAACATATCCTGAAAATGTAGGTATTATAAGAGCAACAGGCGTGGGCAGCCGTTTTGCAACACTTGTTATGGGTATAATAGCAATTTTACTTGGTTTCTTCCCTAAGCTTGGTATGCTTATCGCTGTAATACCATCACCTGTGTTAAATGGTGCAACAGTAATTCTTTTCGGTATGATTGCATTCAGTGGAGTACAGCATCTTAAAGATGTTGAGTGGGATGATATGAACGTAATTACAGCAGCAGTTCCTTATATAATTGCAATTGGATGTATGTTCCTTCCTGCAGATTTTACAGCAATGCTTCCATCGGCAGTTCAGAGTATTGTAACACAGCCAATGCTTGTCGGTATTATTTTACTTATAATATTAAATCTTTTAAATAATACACTTCTTCGTCCACTTTTTGAGAAGTCTGAACAATAATGAAGTAATAAAAAAGTTACTGCATAAATATAGAAAATAAAGGAGATTAACAATTATGAAAGCTTATTTTGATAATGTAAGAAAAGATGTTCCAGAGAATATTCATGATATATTTCTTGAAAAGGAGGGAACAGCAGTTATAACAATAGATATGCACGAAGGTCATCTTTCAACAGACCCTGATTGTCCATGCCCTTCTCCAAGAGGAAGACAGATTATAGAACCACTTAACAAATTCATGGAAGAGGCAAGAGCACTTAACATTCCTATAATTCATGTGCGTTCAGTATTAAGAAAAGGCGGAGTTGATGAAAAACTTAATCCATCAGCATGGAGACTTGTATTTCCTATTACAGTCGGTGAAATTCCTAATATAGCAGAGCATGCAATTGAGGGTACAAAGTGGAATAAATTCTCTATAGATGTACATGACGAAGATTTGATTGTAAGTACAAAAAAGAGACTGAGTGCATTTTATCCTACTGATCTTGAAATGCTTTTAAGAAATATGGGAATAAAAAGAATTGTCCTCACAGGCTGTATGACAGACTGCTGTGTATTAAATACGGCATTTGATGGTGCAAACAGAGATTTCAGAATAGTAGTTCCAAGAGATCTTACAAGAGGTAGTGAACATCTTGAAGAAGCAGCTTTAAGAATCATATCACTTCATCTTGGACTTGTTGTTGATTCAGCAGAACTTCTTGAAGACTGGAAGGACCAGACAAAATAAAAAGTTTATAAATATTAAGACAAAGGAGTCTGCATAAATATATGCAGGCTTTTTTTGTCATATAGGAGGACAAATTAGCCAGAATCCCTGGCAGAAATGGAGAGAATATGAAAAAAATTAATATTTTAATATTTATCATGCTTATATTTGCATTTATCCTGACCGGATGTTCAGGCAGCAAGGCATCGGGGGTGACAGAGGGTGTAAAAGTAAATAAAGAAGATTTAAAAATTGGTTTTGTACATTATTCCGACCCAAGTGACCAGGGATACACATATACGCATGATAGTTCAACATGGAAAATGGCAGCAGCATTAGGGATAGACAAATCGCAGATTATAAATAAATATAATGTACCTGATACAGCGGAGGCTGCAACTGCATTTCGTGAGCTTGCTGAGGATGGATGTCAGATTATATTTTCAACGTCGCATGGACATGAAGATTACTTGTTAGAGGTTGCTTTCGAGTATCCGAATGTAGTTTTCTGTCATTTCAGCGGCGTTAAAGCTGCATCAAGCGGACTTTCAAATGTTCACAATTATTTTGGCGACATTGCACAGGTGCGTTATCTGTCAGGAGTAGTTGCAGGTCTTACTACAAAAACAAACAAAATCGGATATGTCTGTGCAATGGATTACACAGAAGTAAATAATGGACTTGATGCATATTATCTCGGAGCAAAAAGTGTTAATCCGGATATTGAAGTAAGTGCGACATATCTTAATAAATGGTATGCCCCTGCACTTGAAGGTCAGGCAACAAAATCGCTTATAGATTCAGGATGTGATGTTATAAGCCACCATGCAGATTCAACGGCTGGTGCCGTTACATGTCAGGAAAATGGTGCATTTTTCATACCATACAACAGTGATATGAGCAGTGCAGCACCGAATGCTGTTCTTACTTCTGTAAGATGGGATACATCATCTTATCTGATAATGGCGGTCCAGAATATACTTGACGGAACGCCGTCAAAGATTCCTGCTGACTATACAGGAACGCTTGAAAATGGAATGATTTATCTTGCAGATATAAATTATTCGCTGCTTGATTCTGATACTGCAGAAAAAGTAAAAAATGCAGTGGCGGATGCGGCAGCAGGCTTTGAAAACGGTACTAAACATGTATTTTGTGGTCCACTTTATAATCAAAGTGGAAAAGAGCTTGTAAAAGCAGGAGAAGTCTATATAGAACCCAAATCATCACCTACATTTGGAGAGGTTTTGCAGGGGATAGATATTAAAAAATAAAATTATTACTTTGCAAAGAAAGGCAGAATGGCTATGGAAGTTGTATTAGAGACAAAAAATTTATGCAAATCATTTGGAGCCGTAATGGTTAATGACAAAATAAATCTTACACTTCACAGAGGTGAAATAATGGCGGTTCTGGGTGAAAACGGTTCTGGAAAGACAACGCTTATAAATATGATTGGCGGAATATATTATCCTGACAGCGGTTCAATTTATTATGAAAATAAAAGAGTTGAAATACGTTCACCAAAAGATGCAGACAGGCTTGGAATTGGAGTTGTGCATCAGCATTTTAAGTTAGTTTCTTCTATGGATGCAGTAGAAAATATTGAGATTGCCCTTTCGGATAAAGAATATAAAAATAAAGCAGATATCCGTAAGAGAATAACTGATGTGGCAAAAAAGTATGGATTTACGGTAAATCCGGACAAAAAAATATGCGATATGTCAGTTTCCGAAAAACAGACAGTAGAAATAATAAAAGCAATAATAAAAGGTGCTAAGATTCTAATACTTGATGAGCCAACGGCAGTTCTTACACCACAAGAGAGCAGCAGTCTTTTTAATGTAATCCGCTCAATGAAAAAAGACGGCAAATCAATAATAATCATTACACATAAATTGCAGGAAGTTCTTGATATTTCTGATAATGTATACATTATGCGTAAAGGACATTACATAGATACATTAAAGACAAGTGAAACAGACGAAAATGAGCTTGCCTGTAAAATGGTAGGAAAAACAGTCACATTGCAGATTGCACGTACATCTTACGAAAAGAAAAAAACAGTTCTTTCAGTGCACAACATAAGCTGTCTTTCTGATGATAAAACGGTTGGTCTTTCAGATGTTTCATTTGATTTAAAATCAGGAGAAATACTTGGAATTGCGGGAATATCAGGAAGCGGACAGAAAGAACTTTGTGAGTGTATAGACGGCATACGTGAAGTTACATCAGGAAAAATAAAATATTATGCCGAAGAAGGAAATTTTGATATAACCAATAAAAAACCGGAATGGCGAAGAAAAAATAAAACAGGATTTGGATTTGTTCCGGAAGACAGGCTTGGAATGGGACTTATCGCTTCATCGGATATGGTAGATAATATGGTGTTAAAATCATATAAAGATGAAGCCGGTGCATTTTTGCATAGGAAAAAAGCTGCTGATATAGCAAAATATCTTATTAAAAAGCTTGATATTGCAACTCCCGGTATTCATACGCCGGTGAGAATGTTATCCGGGGGCAATGTCCAGAAGGTGCTTCTTGGAAGAGAAATTGAGGCAGGGCGAGATGTGCTTATAGTTTCATATCCGGTGCGTGGTCTTGATATTAATTCATCATATATGATTTACAACCTTCTTGATGAAGAAAGAAAAACAGGAACAGCAATAATATTTGTAGGAGAAGACCTGGATGTTTTAATGGCATTGTCAGACAGAATCATGGTTATGGCAGACCATAGGATAGCCGGAATTACTGATGCAAGAACAGTTACAAAAGATTATCTGGGTTCACTAATGACAGATACGAAAGGGCAGGTGATATAAAATGGAAAATAAAAAAGAAAAACAACGATTTGCAAGAATAATAAAAAGACCATATATATCGGATGCTCATTCATTGATTATACGTGTGATTGCATTTGTGTTTTCTTTTATTGTGGTAAGTATTCTGCTTTTATGCATGCATTTTAATCCGTTTAATGTATTTACTGTAATGTTAAAAGGTGCATTTGGAAAAGAATTTCTTATAAGAGAAACAGTAAAGGGAACTATTCCGCTAGTTATAACAGCGACAGGTCTGTCACTTGCATTTAGAATGAAATTCTGGAATATAGGTGGAGAGGGACAGATACTTATAGGGGGCATAGCGGCTACAGCTGTGTCATTTATTTTTTGCAGGTCAATTCCGCAGTGGGTTTTATTATCGCTTATGGCAGCAGCTTCAATTATTATGGCAGGACTGTATGGCATGATACCCGCAGTATTTAAGGCAAAATTTAAGACAAATGAGACACTGCTTACACTTATGTTTAATTATATTGCAACACAGCTGATAGTCATGCTTCAGAATACAAGGAGCTGGCAGGATGCTGCAAATAATTTTCCAAAGGTAAGAATGCTTGACTTTTATAGCAGGCTTCCAAGAGTGTTTGGAGTACATATTGGCTGGATAATTGCACTTGTCATGCTTGCTCTCTATTATTTTTATATACAGAAAACAAAGCATGGATATGAGATTAAAGTTATAGGCGATTCAATGGAGACAGCACGATATGCAGGCATTAACGCATCAAAAGTCATGATACGGACGATGTTTTTGTCGGCAGCGTTATGTGGACTTGCAGGATTTCTTCAGGTTGCAGGAGCAGACGGAACATTATCAGAATCAACAGCCGGAGGAGTCGGATTTACAGCAATTATGGTTGCTTGGATGGCAGATATGAAACCGGTAAGAATTCTTATAATGACGGCGTTTATAGCAATTCTTAACCGTGGTGCCGGAAATCTTCAGACGGTATATCTTATTCCGTCATCATTTGCCAATATAATGATAGGTATAATACTTTTGTTTATGTTAGGCTGTGAATTTTTCATAAAATACAAAGTTTCATTTTCATTTATGTCAGGAAGGAAATCATCCGCGATAAATGATAAAGGAGGCAGATATGATTATTAATTTTCTTATTGCGGCAGTTCTTGCCGGTGCACCGCTTGTTCTTGCAACAGTTGGCGAAATAATTACAGAAAAATCGGGAAATATTAATCTTGGTGTGGAAGGCACAATGTATATTGGTGCCGTTGCCTCGCTGGCTGGTGCCGTTGCTGCAGAAAAATTAGGTCTGTCAGGTTTTGGGGCGGCAGCAGTATCATTTATTGCAGGAGCGTTAAGCGGTATGATAACATCAGCACTTTTTGGATTTATGACAATATCGTTGAGAGTAAACCAGAATGTTGTCGGACTTATCATAACAATTATGGGAACAGGCATTGGCAACTTTTTTGGTGAACTTATGGGTCAGGGAGCAGGCGGATATATCAGCGTTACAGATGAAACAAAAGCTGTATTTTCGGGAATACATATTCCGGGTTTATCTTCTGTTCCGGTTATTGGTGAATTACTGTTTTCATACAATGGAATGGTATATTTCTCACTTGCAGCAGCTTTGGCGGCTTTTTTCATAATTAAAAAGACAAAAATTGGATTAAAGCTGACAGCAGTGGGCGAGAACCCATATGCAGCTGATGCGGCAGGTGTTTCAGTGACAAAATACCGCTATATTGCCTCTGTTATTGGAGGTGCTTTGTGTGGACTCGCCGGAATGTATATGTGTATGGTAACAAATTCGGGAGTATGGGTTCATGGCTGCATAAGCGGATATGGCTGGCTTGCTGTTGCTCTTGTGATTTTTTCAGCATGGAATCCGTTAAAATCAATTTTTTGCAGCATAATATTCGGTGCACTTATGATAATGAGGCTTTATATTGCAATTCCAGGGCTTAATCCATTTATATATGATATGTGTCCATATATTGTAACAAGCATAGTTATTATAATTACAAGCATAAGAAAAACAGGAAAAGATCATATTCCTGAATCACTTGGTGAAAATTATTACAGGGAAGAAAGGTGACTGGTCTGATTTAAAAAAACATAAAAAAAAGGAGCTTGACATCTAAAAATATTGACAATACAATAGTTGCATATACAACAATTGGAGGTGCAACTAATGTTAAGAAGAATTTTTTCTTACATGAAACAATATAAAAAATATGCTTATCTGGCATTATTTTGTATTGCTGTTGAAGTGGTACTTGAACTTATGGTTCCGCTTATAATGGCAGATTTAATAGACACCGGAGTGGCTAATGCAGACGAGATGTATATCTATAAGAAAGGTATACAGATGGTCTGCTGTGCTGCTGCGGCTTTATTTTTTGGAATAGGGAGCTCAAGATTTTCTGCACTTGCGGGTCAGGGACTTGGTGCTAATTTAAGAAAGGCTGAATATGAGAAATTACAGTCATATTCATTTACAAATATAGACCATTTCAGGGTATCATCACTTGTTACAAGGCTTACAAGTGATGTTACAAATATTCAGAATTCAGTGTCAACAGGTATGAGACCATTTGGACGAAGCCCTGTTATGCTTATATTTGCCACAGGAATTGCATTCAGCATTAATTCAAAGCTGGCACTTGTGTTTTTTGTCGCACTGCCGGTTCTTGCAATTCTGCTTGTTGCAATAATATTGAATGTCCGTCCGCTATATTCAAAGATGCAGTCGGCGATAGATTTGCTTAACAGAACGATTCAGGAAAATCTTACAGCAGTAAGAGTAGTTAAATCATATGTCCGTGGAGATTATGAGACAGCTAAATTTGAAGAGGCGAATCTTAATCTTAAAAATGAATCCGAAAAAGCATTTGGAATTTCAGTACTAAATATGCCATCATTTCAATTTGTAATGTATGGTACAATTCTGGCACTTCTCTTATTCGGAGGCCATCTTGTAAACATGGGACAGTTAAAAATCGGTGAACTTACAGGGTTTTTAAGTTATGTACTGCTTATACTCAATTCACTTATGATGATGTCTAATGTATTTCTTATGATGACACGTTCCCTTGCGTCTGGTGCAAGAATCGTTGAGGTAATAGATGAAAAAATTGATATGACTGATGAGTCTGCCGAGGATATAAGCGTTGAAAAGGGTGGAATCGAATTTGAAAATGTATGGTTTAAATATAAAAAAGAAGCAAAAGAGTATGTACTTTCTGATGTTTCTTTTAAAATAGAGCCGGGGCAGACAGTCGGAATTATAGGTCAGACAGGTTCTGCGAAGACAACGCTTGTACAGCTTATCCCCAGACTTTATGATGCAACACAAGGAACTGTAAAAATAGATGGTGTTGATGTCAGGAAATATCCTATGAAGCATTTGCGTGATGCAGTTTCAGTTGTTCTTCAGAAAAATACTCTGTTTTCAGGAACAGTGCTTTCAAATTTAAAATGGGGTGATGATAATGCTTCTATGGAAGAAATTGACAAAGCGTGCCACATTGCGTGTGTAGATGAATTCCTTGACAGACTGCATGATGGATACATGACAAAGATTGAACAGGGGGGTGTTAATGTTTCAGGTGGACAGAAACAGAGACTTTGTATTGCAAGAGCTATATTAAAAAAGCCAAAGGTTCTTATTCTTGATGATTCAACGAGTGCGGTTGATACTGCGACAGAAGCAAAAATCAGGGATGGACTTGCTAAGGAACTTCCTGACATGACAAAGATTATAATTGCACAGCGAATTTCATCAGTACGTCATGCAGACCAGATTATTATTCTTGATAAAGGCAGGGTAAACGGAATCGGAACACATGAAAGCCTGCTTGCAGAAAATACGATTTATCAGGAAATATATGAATCCCAGAAGGAAGGAGCTGATTTATAATGGCAAAATATGTAGGATATAAAAGACCAAAAGATACAAAGAAAACGTTAAAACATCTTTTTGCATATCTTGGAATGCACAAATGGGCATTTCTATTCGTAGCGGTCCTTGTGTTTATAAGTGCAGGTGCTAATATAATGGGTACATATCTTATAAAACCAGTTGTCAATAAATTCATTACTCCGGGAGATATGCATGGGCTTTTTAAAGCTGTGACAGGAATGGGTATCATGTATCTTTGTGGTGCAATGGCGACGCTTTTTTATAATAGGCTCATGGTAAAGACATCTCAGAAAGTAATTCAGGAAATCAGAAAGGATTTATTTAATCATACACAAAAGCTTCCTCTGAAATATTTTGACGCACATACACATGGTGAACTTATGAGCCGTTTCACCAATGATGTGGATACAGTACAGGAGGCTATGAATAATAGTTTTGCAATGATTATCCAGAGTTTCATGATGCTTTTTGGAACAATTACCATGATGATGGTTTTAAGTATAAGACTTTCAATGATAGTAGTTATATTTCTAATCATTATGTTTATCTTTATAAAATACAACGGAAAGCACAGTAAAAAATATTTTAACAGACAGCAGGAAGAACTTGGTAAAATAAATGGTTTTGTTCAAGAAATGGCTGCCGGACAAAAAGTGGAAAAAGTATTTAACCATGAAGAAAAAGATTTTGAGGAATTTTGCAGATTAAATGAAAATTTCAGGAAAGAATCAACAAGTGCATTGACATATGCAGGTTTTATGATACCTGTTATAGTCAGTCTTTCATATCTTAATTATGCAGTATCAGCGTGCGTCGGAGGAATATTTACAATAAAAGGAATTATGGATCTTGGAAGTCTTTCTGCATATCTTGTATATGTAAGACAGTCTGCCATGCCGCTTAACCAGTTTACACAGCAGATAAATTTTCTGTTGTCGGCATTGTCAGGTGCTGAGCGTATATTTGACATGATGGATGAAGAACCTGAGATTGATGAGGGAAATATCACATTGTGTAATGTCAGACGTAATGAGGATAATTCATTTAGTGAATGTGAAGAAAAAACAGGAATATTTGCATGGAAAGTGCCTGAAAATAACACATATAAATATGTCGAATTAAAGGGTGATGTACGTTTTGATAATGTTGTATTTGGATATACACCCGAAAAAACGATACTTAATAAAATATCGCTTTATGCAAAGCCGGGGCAGAAGATTGCTTTTGTCGGCTCGACAGGTGCAGGAAAGACTACGATTGTCAATCTTATTAATAGATTTTATGAAATATCATCAGGAACAATTTATTATGACGGAATAGATATAAGGCGGATAAAAAAAGATGATTTACGTCATTCACTTTCAATGGTAATACAGGATACACATCTTTTTACAGGCACAATTGCTGATAATATAAGATATGGAAATCTTTCTGCGACAGATGAAGAAGTAAGACAGGCAGCAATAATTGCCAATGCAGATTCATTTATAAAAAGACTGCCTGATGGATACGATACAATGCTTTATTCAGATGGAAGCAATCTTTCACAGGGACAGAGACAGCTCCTTGCGATTGCAAGAGCCGCTGTGTCAAAGCCGCCTGTACTTATTCTTGATGAGGCAACAAGTTCAATTGATACGAGAACAGAGAGACTTATCGAAAAAGGCATGGATGCCATTATGGAGGGCAGGACAGTCTTTGTAATAGCACACAGGCTTTCTACAGTAAGGAATTCCAAGGCAATTATGGTGCTTGAAAAAGGTGAAATTATTGAGCGTGGAAGCCATGAGGAACTGTTGGAGCAAAAAGGAAGATATTACAGATTGTATACAGGGCAGTTTGAACTTGAATAAAATAAGTTATATAATAATGTGGATATAGACAATTGGGTATTGAAGATGCAAGATATTAAATATAAAAAGAGGTTTTTACTTTATGAAACATGAAGATATCAAAAATATATTATTTAAAATAGAGCTTTCAAGAAGAAATTTTTTAAGACCGTATTTTATAGAAATAGGTCTTACAGTCGGTCAGGGACAGCCGAGAATTTTAAGGGAGTTATATCTGTCGGGACCGATGAGTCAAAGGGAACTTGCAGATGCATGTTTCCTTGATGTGACAACAATGTCAAGAACAATTGACCGGCTTGTTTCTGCCGGCCTGATTGTTCGTGAAAGCAATCCAGAGTGCAGGCGTTCATTTATTATATCACTTACAGATAACGGTAGGAAAAAAGCCGAAGATGTAATAGATATATTTGCTATGGCTGACGAAGTATTCTGCGAAAATATAAGTGAAGAAGAACTCGAAAGCTTTTGTAAAACAGCACAAAAGATTGAAAATAATATTATTTGTAAAGCCAGTCAGAAAACTGAGTGAGACTGTCACGTCCGCCACATATATATAATACGTCATCTTTCTGGAAAGTATAATGAGGGTCAACGGTGTTGGAAACAACACCGCTTTTTTCAATTGCAATAATATTCAGGTTAAAACGTGAACGCAGATTGAGATCAATTACACTTTTTCCGATAGCATTGTCAGGAATTTTCATCTTTGAAACATTAATCTGTTCACTAAGCTGTACAAAATCGATTACACTTGAAGTAATGAGACGGTTGGCAAGTCTTATAGCCATATCGCGTTCCGGATATACAACTTCAGCACCGAGTTTTTCAAGAATCTCACCATGTTCAGCACTTTTGGCTTTTGAAATTACATGTGGAATTCCCATTGATACAAGATTAAGAGTTGTAAGTATTGAAGTGTCGAGCTGTTCGCCGATACACACGACAGCAACATCACAATTCTGTATACCAGTGGATTGAAGTGATTTTTTATCTATATTTTTAACGACAAATGCATTTTCAGTATATTCACGAAGCTCTGCAACTTTTTCTTCATCGCAGTCAATTATGAGAATATCATTGCCTTCTTTTGCAAGCTCAATAGCAAGAGCATATCCAAATCTACCGATTCCGACAATTCCGTATGAAGTTGTATTACTTTTTGATTTCTTAAACATAAAATTATAAATCTCCTTGTATCTAAGTTTATGTAGGCTGTGAGCCGTATTCGCATGTTATGGACTGCCAAAGATGCGTCAGTTTCAGCCGACAGATATATTTCCTTCCGGGTAAGAAACACGCTCACCTTTGCTGAAATACCATACTGTTACAATCGTTAGCGGACCTAGGCGACCGGCATACATTATTATAATTGAAAGAAGCTTTGCCCCTATTCCTAACTGCTGAGTTATTCCTGTTGATAATCCTGATGTGCTGAATGCACTTGTTACTTCAAAAAATACATCTATAAAAGAAAGCTCGGGTTGTAAAACAAGCATAATATAAGTTCCGGTAAGAACTATGGCAGCTCCGATAGCTGTTATAATTGCAGCTTTGCTAAAAGCATTTTTTGGAACAGCATAGTGAAAAGCCTTTTCAGATTTGTTTGTAGCTGCAGATTTGATTCCCTGCAATAAAACAAAAAATGTGCTCGTCTTTATACCGCCGCCGGTTGAACCTGGAGATGCACCTATAAACATAAGTATAATCACAACGAGAAGTCCGGCTGATGAAAAGTTACCGAGTGGATATGTTGAAAAACCGGCTGTTCTTGTTGAAAAACTAAGGAAAAAAGCACCAAGCCATGAAATATTTTCCGTTGCCTTAATGAGAAGTGTACCTGAAGCAATAAGGAACAGACTCATTGAAATTACAACACGCGAATGCATAGAGAGCTTTTTCCAGTGAAAATGTTTAATTCTTAATTCACGGATTACAAGAAAACCGATACCCCCAAAGAATATGAGCACACAAGTTATAATATTAAGTGTAAAATTATCATAATATCCTGTAAGACTCCGGTAATTGCCAAGAATATCAAATCCGGAATTGTTAAATGCCGCAATTGAGTGGAACAGGCTTATTCCGAGAGCCTCAACAGGCGGATAATCCTTAGAAAATACAATATAACTTAACATGGCACCAACCAGCTCAAAAAAAACCGTTGTCATGAAAATATCGCGGATAAATATAATCATGCCTTTTCCGGAATCAACATTAAGAGCATCACGGATAAGGCTTCGTCCTTTCATATTAACTTTTTTTCCCATGGCAATGATAATTCCGGCACCGATGGCAGTAACGCCAAGACCGCCAATCTGAATGAGCATAGCAAGGAAAAACTGTCCAAGAGGAGTAAATGTATCTTTGGCATCAACACTTACAAGTCCGGTTACGCAGACAGCACTTGTTGATGTGTAAAGCGAGTCTATATATTCAAGATGCACGCCCGGTCGTACACTGCATGGCAGAATAAGAAGTATTGAGCCTGTAAGTATTGCAAGAGCAAATCCAAGAGCAATAATGCGTGATGCGGATAACTTTTTAAGTAACATGAACATCTGTATGAAGGTCCTTTCATTTTTATTTTTAAACAAGTGGTGTCATAACCGGTGTAAAACGCGGTGCAACACTTATATAAAACTTATGAACTTTTTCAATATATGAGTCGGCTTCACTTTTGTTATGACCAAGGAAGTGAAGCTGCTGTTCAAGATAATATCTTAAATAGGTATCTGTCTTAATCTCACCTTTGTGATTGAGAACGTAATCTACAACGGCAGGTTTGATGGCCGATATACTTATTGTTGCAAGCATTGTATATTCCGGTGTCTGTGCATATTCTGAAGAATAGCGGCAGAATACATCGGAGATATGTTCCTGGATAAAACGTCTGTTTTTTGGTTCACCACCAATAAATTCATGAAAAAAATTGCCATATTTTTCATTTGTAATACAAAGATAAAGTTCAAGTGTACTAGAGAACAGGAACAGCATAAGCTCGTCCATATCAGGAAAATATTCTGCGATAAGTTCATCAAACCTGTCACGGATACTGCTGTATATTATAAGTCCCATCTCGTTTTTATTTTTAAAGTAATAATTCAAAAGTCCAAGATTAGTATTGGCTTTTTCAGAAATCATGCGGGCAGTTGTTTTATGGAATCCATATTCATAAAATAAATCTCTTGCCACAAAAAGAATTCTGTTTTTTGTTTCTTCACCTTTTGACATGATGCTCTCCAATTCTTATACTAATTTAGTATTAGTATACCACTGCTGATATATGAAGTCAATGATGCATTGTAAAATGAGAACATTGTACTATTTATTGATTACACTTGTAGGGCAGCCGTCGAGATAAGCCTTGAAATTAGATATTGCAACAGAAACTGAACGCAGTCTTGATGTCTTTGGCAGGTATGCGATATGGTCTGTTATCGTTGCGTTTTCACAGTGAAGGATTCCAAGGTCATGGCGTGGGGGCTCCTCACTTATGACATCAAGACCGGCGGCATAAATTTTGCCTGAATTTAAGGCATTAACGAGGTCATCCTCATTTATAAGACCACCACGGGATGTGTTTATTAATATAACGCCGTCTTTCATTTTAGCAATGCTTTCTTTATTAATAATGTTTTTAGTTGCATCGGTAAGAGGTGTGTGAAGCGATATTACATCCGAGCGTGACAAAACTTCATCAAGACTTACCTGCTCTATAAAATCATATTCGGCACCGGTTTTTAAATGTCTGTTGAAAGAAATAACATTCATACCAAAGCCTTTTGCAATAAGTGCAGCATGATAACCTATTTTTCCAAGACCGATGATGCCGAAAGTCATACCGTTAAGTTCTATCTGGTCACTCAATCCGAACATGTAACGTGGAGATGGATCATTTACCCAGTCATGTGTCTTAACATAGCTGCTGTGAAGTTCAACCTTATGACATATATCAAGAAGAAGAGCAAATGCAAATTCTGCGATTGTAGAAGCACCATAGGCGGTATTGGTTATCGTAACACCGTATTTGTGCGTAAGTTCAACATCAAATTCCTCATATCCGTGAGCCATTCCAGCCATATATTTAAGCTTTGGATGTTTAATAAAGAAATCCTCAGTGATAAGGTCTTTCCTTAAATAAACGCCGATTACGGCCTCGGTATCTGAATCAATAATATTGCTTATTTCTTCAGATGTAAGAGATTTGTCATAAGTATAAAAATGACATTCAAGACCGGGAATTAATTCAAGCATATGCCATTTTTCCATCATTTCATTAAGAGTTATGTCCAAACTTTTTGGTTTACTTACTAATACCTGTACTTTCATAGCAGTCAGTCCTTTCTTATTTTATATTATTTTATATCAGCAGCAGAAGCTGTTAAAAGCCGTCCATCTGCTTTATATAAAAGAGTTTAAATTATACGTGTATAAAAGTCAAGGTACTATTTTAACGCGTTAAAGAAAGTTTTAAAGACAATTAAAATCATCTGCAACTTAATATAATATGGTGAAAATGAAAAATAACCTAATTATGTTAAATAAAAATCAAAAAACACTAAAGTTGTGTATGAAGTATAAAAATACATATTGACAAAATGATTATACGTGTGTAATATAAGCTCATGCAAAACAAAAGCATAAAACAAAAAAGTGAGGTGATGACATGGAAGCGGGTGAAAGGGTTAATGCACTCGGTACAAAAAAATTATTTCCCTTAATTGTTTCTATGTCGATTCCGGCAATATGCGGCAATATAACCACTGCATTATATAATGTGGTTGACAGATTATTTGTAGGTCAGTTTGTTGGAAGAAATGCATTGGGAGCAATCGGACTTATGTTTCCGTTAAACAATGTAACCTCAGCAATTACCGTTCTTCTTACTATAGGAGGCGGGGCACTTATTTCCTTATCACTTGGAAGAAAAGAAAAAGACAAAGCAGACGAAGCTTTTACGAATATTGTTTCAATGGGAGCCATACTTGCATTTATTGTTACATTATTTTTCTTCATATTCGCCAGTCAGCTTATATCTTTATGTGGAGCGAGGGAAAGTTCAGCACTTCATAATCCGGCGGTTGATTATTTAAGAATTATAGCAATTGGGCAGTTTTTCCAGATTATGAATCTCGGACTTGCAGGAGCAATAAGAGCAGAAGGAAATGTCAGGTATTCGATGGTTGTTTCAATGATAGGAGCACTCCTAAATATTGGTCTGGATGCACTCTTTATCATAGTATTCAATGCAGGATTACAGGGAGCCGCAGCCGCGACAGCTTTAAGCCAGGTTGTGGGAGCCACGGTAAGTGCCTTGTATTTTACAAGGAAAAAAAGTGTACTAAGATGGGCAGGATTAAAAAGTGTCAGATTTAAAAAGATGCTTGAAATTGCAGGTCTTGGTGCAGCACCGGCAGTTTTTCAGGGCTTTGGTCTTGTAAATAATCTCATAACCAATAATTCACTTATGATATATGGTAATAATGAGATGGGAGCCGGTGGAGGAGATTTAGCAATCTCAGCACTGTCAGTAGTAAATACTGTTGAGAGCATTGCACTTATGGTTGTACTGGGAATGAACAATGCAATATCTACAATAATAAGTTACAATTATGGAGCAAAACAGTACAAAAGGACAAGAAATGCAGCATTGATTGGTCAGGCAATTGCATTTGTGATATGCACGGTGGTATGGCTTCTGATGATGATTGTACCGAAAACATTATTTGCAATATTTTCAAGCGGCGATGCCCAGCTTGCCGAATATGGAGCAATGGCAATGAGAAAATCAAAGATGTTTATGCTATTCTTGGGATTTCAGACATTGGCTTCGATGTACTTTTCGGCAATAGGAAAACCAAAGGTTGCAACATTTATTTCAATCAGCAGGAACGGATTATTTTTAATTCCGGCATTGTTGATTCTTCCAAGATTTTTGGGACTGAATGGAGTTTTATACAGTTCAAGTGTTTCAGATTTCTGTTCACTTATACTTGTATCAACTATATACATAAATGGAATTTTACAATTGAATAAAAAAGAAAAAGAGGAATATAGCAAAGGCGCTGTTGAATGAAAAAACAACAGGGTCTTTTTTTATACTAATTCAGAAAAGAAAAAAGGAGGAGAAAATTATGCTGAAGTATATTTTAAAAAGACTGGGGTTAGGAATAGTTACCCTGTTTGTTCTTATTACAATAACATTTTTTCTGACAAGACTGATGCCCGGCAATCCGTTTTCATCAGACAATATTTCAGCTACGGCACTTGCACAGCTCAATTCAAAATATGGATTGGATAAGCCGCTTGACCAGCAGTATTTACTGTATATGAAGAATCTCTTACATGGAGATTTGGGAGTGTCTTACAAAAAGACAGGTGTTTCAGTAAATACAATTATTGCACAGGGACTTCCGAATACAGTTTCACTCGGATTAAGTGCATTTGTATTTTCACTTATTGTAGGAGTTGCAATGGGAATATGGATGGCAGCAACGAAAAAAGAATGGGTGAGAGGTATTCTTCTTACCGGAACTACACTTGGTGTAAGTATTCCAAACTTTGTATTTGCGATTCTTTTAATGCTTGTATTTGGTGTTTACCTGAAAGTGCTTCCGGCAACGGGACTTACAACACCGAGACATTATATACTTCCTGTTCTTGCAATGTCGGCATATCCGATTTCACAGATTTCAAGACTTGTACAGTCAAGCTACAGCGAAGCAATGAATCAGGACTATGTGGTAATGGCAAAGGCGAAAGGTCTTAAAAAGAGCACTATTACTTTTAAGCATATTTTGAAAAATGCGATTTTACCTGTAATTACAATCGCAGGTCCAATGATAGCATTCCTTCTTACAGGTAGTTTTGTAATTGAAAATGTATTTGCTATTCCAGGTATCGGACGCGAGTTTGTAAATGCGATTTCAAACAGAGATTATACGATTATTATGGGAATGACAATTTTTATCGGTGCGATGATTATTGTATGCAATCTTCTGGTTGATATTATATCAGCTGTTGTTGATCCTAGAATAAAACTTTCAAAGTAGGAGGTAAGTGCCATGTTAAATAAATCAGAATATTTTGAACCGATAGACCCAGACGAAAAGAATGATGAATTTATCGCCATTGAAAGCAAGAGCTTTTTTAAAGATGTCTGTGAGAGGTTCGTAAAAAATAAAAGAGCAATGATTGCACTTGTAATATTTTTAATAATTGCACTTATGGCAATATTCGGACCGATGATTTCCCCATATTCATATGACGGAATGGATACAGCAATAATGAACCAGCGTCCCAGCACAGCACACTGGTTTGGAACCGACAGATTCGGAAGAGACCTTTTTACAAGAGTTCTTTATGGTGCAAGAATCAGTCTTATGGTTGGTATTGTTACAGCAGTGATTAATACGATAATCGGTGTTATTTACGGCGGTATCGCAGGATACGTCGGAGGACGTGTTGATATGTGGATGATGAGACTTACGGATATTCTTTATTCAATACCTGAACTTCTCTACATAATCCTCATAATGCTGATATTCGGTTCAAATGTGCGAAGCATTATTATTGGTGTCTGCGTGGCAGGCTGGATTTCAATGGCAAGAATGGTAAGGTCACAGATTATTACATTAAAAGAACAGGAATTTGCACTTGCCGCATTTGTTCTGGGAGCGAATAGCAGAAGGATTTTATTTAAACACCTGATTGTCAATTCACTCGGAACAATTATTGTAACAGTAACACTTATGATACCTCAGGCAATATTTATGGAAGCTTTTCTTAGCTTCGTAGGTGTAGGTATTTCGGCACCGATGGCAAGTCTCGGTACACTGGCACAGGATGCAAGAACATATCTTGAGATTTTCCCATATCAGATGCTGTTTCCTGTAGCGGCTATTTGTGTAACAATCTTCAGCCTTAACTTCATCGGTGAAGGTTTGAACTCAGCATTAAATCCTAAGGGAAAGAGATAAGGAGGCACGCCTATGAAACTCTTGGAAATAAAAAATCTGACAACAGAATTTAAAACAGGACAGGGAATTGTAAAGGCAGTAAGAAATGTCAATTACAGTCTTGAAAAAGGAGAAATATTAGGAATTGTCGGTGAATCCGGTTCCGGAAAAAGTGTCGGAATGCTTTCCTTAATGGGACTTTTGGCAGACAACGGAAGAATCGTATCTGGCAGCATTATATTTGATGGTGAGGAGATTTCTCCAATAAGCGAAAAATACAAAAACAATAAAAAAGCATATGAAAAAAGAATGCAGGAAATAAGGGGCAATGATATAGGAATGATTTTTCAGGACCCGATGACATTCTTAAATCCGATATTGAAAGTCGGAACACAGATTGAGGAACAGATTTTAAGACATACAAAGTGCAGTAAAAAGGAAGCGAGAGAAAGAGCTATAGAGCTTATGAAAAAAGTCGGAATACCAAGTCCGGAAAAGAGAATCGACCAGTATCCGTTCCAGTTTTCAGGTGGTATGAGACAACGAATTATCATAGCGATTGCACTTTCATGCAATCCTAAGCTGATTATTGCAGATGAACCTACAACGGCACTGGATGTTACAGTTCAGAGCCAGATATTGGAACTTTTACAACAGATAGCCGAGGAAACGGGAACAGCGATTATTATGATAACACATGATCTCGGCGTAGTTGCAACACTTTGTCAGAAAATTAACATTATGTACGGCGGACAGATTGTTGAACACGGAACAACAGATGAGATTTTTTATAATCCTAAGCACCCATACACAATGGGACTTTTAAGAAGTATAGGAACTCATACAAACGGTGAACGTCAGTCACTTATCCCGATTCCGGGAACACCGCCTGATTTGTTAAAGCTTAATTCGGGTTGTGCGTTTATGCCAAGATGCAGTAAGGCAATGAAAATCTGTAAGGATTATATGCCATGCAGGACGCAGTTTTCAGAAGACCAGTATTGCAGCTGCTGGGAATATTGCAAAGACAGTGCAGACAAAATTGTTCAGGAACAGTCAGCAGCAGTGAATGGATGATTGGCAGAGATTATAATACTTAAAAATCAAAAAGCTTAAATCATGGACAAAGAAACGGAGGCAGGGCTTATGACAGAAAATGTAAAGGAAAATACACCGATTATTCGTGTAAAAGAGCTTGAAAAATATTTCCTCGCAAAAAGAGGTTATATCCATATGAGCCAATATGTTAAGGCTGTTGACGGAATTTCACTCGATGTTATGGAAGGCGAAACAGTAGGTCTTGTCGGTGAGAGCGGCTGCGGCAAATCAACACTCGGCAGAACAATTATGAAAATATATGAGCCTACAGGCGGAGAAATATTTTACCGCGGACAGAATATAACGAAACTCAGTAACAAAAAAATGCACAATTTAAGAAAAAGCATGCAGATGATATTTCAGGACCCATATGCGAGTCTTAATCCGAGATTTACAATCGGTGACATTATCGAAGAACCTATGGTAATCCATAACATGTATACAAAGGCTGAGAGAAAAGAAAAGGTTTATGAACTTCTTGAACTCGTTGGATTAAAGCCCGACCATATCAGAAGATATCCGCATGAGTTTTCGGGAGGTCAGAGACAGAGAGTTGGAATTGCGAGAACTCTTGCATTAAATCCTGATTTTATAGTCTGCGATGAACCTATATCAGCATTGGATGTTTCAATTCAGGCACAGATAATTAATCTTCTTGAAAAGATTCAGGACGAACAGGGAATTTCATATTTGTTTATCGCCCATGATCTGGGAATGGTAAAACATATAAGCCATAAAATAGGAGTTATGTATCTGGGACATCTCGTAGAATTCGGAGATGCCGATGAAGTGTATAATCACCCGCTTCATCCATACACGGAAGCACTTATGTCAGCCGCTCCTATTCCTGACCCTAAGCTGGCAAGGGAAAGTAAGAGAATCATGTTAAAGGGCGAAATACCAAGCCCTCTTGATATGCCGACAGGCTGTCCTTTTGCATCAAGGTGTCCGAGATGCAGAGAAGAATGTCTCGCAGGACCGCCAATCATGGTAAATGTTGGAGACAGAAAGGTTGCCTGTTTTGATTATTTATAATTGCAGTGTCAAAATATTGTGCACACACTTGTGCCGGCATAAAACAAATTGATTAACACGCCATAAGGCTGTTAATAGATACCCCGAACAAAAAAGGAGGAATTAATATGAGAAAAGGTTTTTTTAAGAAAATGGCAGCAGTAGTGCTGGCAGTCGTAACCACAATGACAATGTTTACAGGCTGCGGCGGTGCAGGAAGCACATCAGCTTCAACAAAATCTATTACAATTCAGGGAGGTAATACCGAAGGTGACTTAGACCCTGCGGGTGTTGCACTGGGTATGTTTATCCAGTATTCAAGACTTTGTCTCGAACCGCTTATAACATACGATTCAGATGGTAAGGTAGGCAAGGCGATGGCTGAGTCATACGAGGAAAGTTCGGATGGACTTACTTGGACATTCCATCTTAGAAAAGACGCAAAATGGAATGACGGTTCAGCAGTAACATCAGCCGATTTTGTAAACACAATCAAGCGTTCACTTGATGGAAAGACATCAAAATCAATATATGCGGATATGTTAAGCCCGATTGTGGGAGCCACAGAAGCATATGCAGGAACTGCATCTGTAGATAATGTCGGTGTTACAGCACCTGATGATTATACAATTGAATTCAAACTTGTAAAACCTTGTTCATATTTCTTAAAGCTCATTGCAATGCAGTGCTGTTATCCTTCAAAGGCAGGAATTGCAACAAATGAAAATGAGACATGGTATACAGACCCTAAGACAAACCTTGCAAATGGTGCATTTTACATGACCGAATATGTACAGGGCCAGTATTATAAGTTAAAGAAGAATCCTAACTATTATGATGCTGATAAGGTATATCTTGAAGATATTACAGTTAAGTTTATAGATGATGCGACAGCAGCAGTTTCAGCTTATAAGACAAACGAAGTTGATTTTGCAACAAATCTTCCGGCTTATGTAATGTCAGAGTACCAGGGCAAGAGCGATTTGGTATTACAGCCTAATATCACAACAAGATTTATACTTTTCAACGTGACAAAGGCACCATTTAACAACGATAAGGTAAGAAGAGCAATATCTATGGCACTTAGCAGAGCAGAAATCTGTAAGACAGTCGGTGATGACTACGAGGCATCAACACAGTTTATTGCAAAATACATGCTTTCTAATCTCGGAACAGGTAAGAAATTCAGTGATGAATCAGGAGAGATGGTAACAGAGGACATTGCAAAGGCAAAATCACTTCTTGCCGAGGCAGGTTATCCTAACGGAGCAGGTTTCCCTACTGTTACATACAACTATCCTAATAATGAACAGGATAAACTTATTGCACAGGCAATACAGGCACAGTTAAAGTCAGCACTTAACATTAATGTTGAACTTAACGGTATGGAATCACAGGTATGTGTATCAGAGAGAAAATCAGGAAACTTTGATATGACAAGACATAACTGGACAGCCGATTATGATGATGCAATGGATTATCTGCTTATGTGGACATCAACATCCGGACTTAATGATGCAGGAATTAAAGACGCTGATTATGACAAGCTTTGTGAGGATGCGACAGCAGAACTTGATGAGACAAAGAGAAATACTATAATGCATGATGCAGAAAAGCTTCTTGTAACAGACAAGGCATATGTTGCACCGCTTGCAACAAATAAGACAATCTGCCTCTTAAATCCAAAATACACAGGTTACTCATTTGATTCAGCCGGTCAGATTCTTCTCAAGTTCATCAAGGCAGCAGAATAAAAGATAATAATTAATAGTAACTAAAGGCATGACATGAGGGCTGCCACACATAAGTGCGGCAGCCTTTTATAACAAAGAGGGTAAATCCTCTGCTCCTGCAAGGGCAGACGTATTTTCCTTATAAAACAAGGAGGATTATTATGAGCTTAGAAGATTTAGTAAAAGACGGAATTAAGAATATACCTGCATACATACCGGGAGATACAGCAGAAAGTGTTGAAAAAAAATATGGAATCGCACCTGAAGATATTTTAAAACTTGCTTCTAATGAAAACCAGTTCGGACCTTCGCCGAAAGCAATTGAGGCAATGGCAAAGGAAGTCGGAAGAGTACATATTTATCCTGACCCATTCTGTATTGAGATAAGAAAGAAAATCGGTGTTATGAACGGATTTGATGACAGCGGCGATAATGTAGTTATTGCAGTCGGTGCGAGTGGAATTTTATCGCTTCTGGGAGAAGTATTTATCAAAAAAGGCGATGAAGTAATATTCTGTGAGCCTACATTTGGAGCATATGCGGGAGCAGTAATCCGAAATGACGGAACACCTGTAGTCCTTCCTCTCACAGAAGACTTGAAATTTGATTTAAAAGCAATGTATAACGCAATCACTGATAAGACAAAGATGATTTGCATATGTAATCCGAACAATCCTACAGGTACGGTTGTTGACAGTGAAGAATTAAAAGAGTTTATACATAAAGTTCCGAAAGATATAATCATTGTTGTTGATGAAGCTTATATCGAGCTTTCAAGCAATCCTGATGTAAAGAGTATGGTTTCTGAAATCAGCGATGATACAAATGTTGTTGTTGCGAGAACATTTTCAAAATTATATGGTCTTGCAGGCGTCAGATTAGGATATGCAATGTGTAATAAGGAAATGCATGCGATTCTCCAGAAATGCACAAGTGTATTTACAGGAAGCAGGGTTGCACTTGCAGGAGCAATGGCTGCACTTGACGATGAAGAATATATCAAAAAGACAAAAGCAGCAATGCTTGAGGGCAGAAAATATCTTACTGATGAATTTACAAAAATGGGATTTTACGTATATCCTTCCGAGACAAATTTCCTTTATGTGAATACAGGATACAATGCTGCTGAATTTGCAGAAGAATGTAAAAAATATGGCTTGATTATAAGAGGTAATTTCGAGTATAGTAGAATTACAGTTGGCAGAATGGACCAGAATGAAAAAATGGTCGGAATTATCAAAAAAATAATTGAGAGCGGTGAACTTAAAAAAATATGAAAATTATGTTTATGACACTCCGTGACAGAGTGGAGAGATTTACAGATTTCAGTAATCTTTCAAAAGACTGGGAGTATGTTTTTGCAGGATATGAAAAAGATACGGCAAAGCTTCTTGAAATGGGTGGCGATGCCGATGCGATACTGGCTGATGCCATTACGCCTGTTCCAAAAGAACTTATAGAAGCGATGCCGAATCTTAAAATTATTCATTCCGAGGGCGTAGGTTACGAAGGAATAAACCTTGCAGCGGCAGACGAAAAGCATATTTATGTATGTAATAACAGAGGTGCCAACAAGACCGCTGTTGCGGAACAGGCAGTAATGCTTATGCTCATGGTTTTAAGACATGCCGTTACAGGACATAACCGCGTGCTTGAGGGAAGACAGATTGAAGCAAAAGCATCTTGGAGCATGGAGGGAATTTCCGAGCTTGGAAGTATGCATGTGGGAATAATAGGAATGGGCGATATTGGCATTGAGACAGCAAAGCTTCTGAATGCATTCGGATGTCGTGTAAGCTATAACAAGAGATATCCGTTATCGCCTTCACAAGAAAAAGAATATAACGTAACATACATGAGTGCGGATGATATTTTAAAAAACTGTGACATTGTAAGTCTTCACATTCCGTCAAATAAGGAAACATTTGAGTATATGAACGAAGAGCGTTTTGCAATGATGAAAAAAGGTTCAATACTTATAAATACAGCGAGAGGTGAAGTTGTAAAAAATGAGGCACTTCTGGAAGCTTTAAAAAGCGGTCAGATTGCGGCGGCAGGACTTGATGTTCTTGCTCCGGAGCCTGTAAAAGAAGACAATATTATAGTTAAGGCAATGAAAAATGACGGCGAACTTGCAGAAAAAATAGTGTTAGCTCCTCATATAGCTGGTCTTACAGTACAGACATTTGACAAAATATATGGTACAATATGGAGTAATTTCAAAAAAGTATGTGCAGGCGAAACTCCTGTAAATATTGTAAATCACCCATAGAAAACGGAGCTTTAAAAAGTGAGATTCTTATTGTACAAATGGAAAGTATTTAATCAGGAAGATATAAAGGCAGCATTAGAACGTGCAGGGCATGAAGTGCACGTATTTAATGCTGTCGATTTTGTGCGTGAAAAACAGGAAGAAATAGAAAATATGCTTGCTGAAAAATTTGCTGGATATGACATTGTATTTTCGGTAAATTATTTTCAGGAAGTTTCGGGTGCCTGCATGAAAGCAGGGAAAAAGTATATTTCATGGACTGTAGACAGTCCGATGCTTACGATGTATCACGATTCTGTATACAATCCGTGCAATTACATATTTATATTTGACAAGTTTAATTATATGCAATTTAAGGCAATGGAGCTTAATCACGTATATTATCTCCCGCTTGCAGTGGATTCGGAAAGACTTGAGCATCTGCTTGAAAATACCAAACCGGACGAGAAGGAAAAATTCAGCTCCGATATTTCATTTGTCGGAGGATTGTATGACAAGAATTCGTATGATGATATTTATGAAAGCCTTCCACCTTATTTAAGAGGATATTTTGACTCGGCGTTTCGGGCACAGCTTGATATTTTCGGCGATAACATTTTTGACAGAATACTGACGCCAGATATTCTTGCAGAACTTTCTGAGTGTGTGGATTTCAGGCAGGATGAAAACAGCTTTTCCGATATAAAACTTATATTTACCAATACATTCCTGGGCTATAAAATGGCACAGACAGAAAGAATAGAGTGTCTTAATCTGCTTGCAAAGGCTGCAAAGGTTGACCTGTATACAGATGACCCGGCAAAGGACAGGCTAAGAAATGTAATTATTCGTGGAACGGTCAGTTATTTTAATGATATGCCGAAAGTGTTTGCTGCAAGTAAAATCAATATGAATTTTACGATAAGAAATATTAGAAGCGGAATTCCGCTGCGTGTGTGGGACGTGCTTGGTGCGGGGGGATTTCTTCTGACTAATTTCCAGCCGGAATTTTTATCATTTTTTGAGAATGGAAAAGATATTGTATTTTATGACAGCCTTTCAGATATGCAGGCAAAAGCTCTTTATTATCTTGAGCATGAGGACGAAAGAAAGCAGATTGCCGAAAACGGACATAAAAAGGTAAAAGAATTACACACGTATGATATAAGAATAAAGCAGATGCTTGAATATGTATTATGAACGGGCTGACACACTTAGAAAGTGTGCAGCCCGTTTTTACAGTTTACATTGTTCTTCCGCTGAAAATACCATCATATTCGTTAAACAAATCTTCAACTGTTTTACGCATCATAACAGTTAGGTATGAATCCTTAAAAGACAGCCCGATATAAAGATTACCGACAGCACTGTCAATAATCTGTATTTTTATAAGAAGATAATCTTCCATACGCCATGCGGCTGATGCAGCATATTCAAGGTCATATCCAGGGAAAATGCCATATTCATTTGTACACATTCCGAAATCAATAACCTGGATGCCATCGTTGTTTTTTATAGAAAGATGGCCTGTGTGAGTTGTTTTATCTATGTTTAACTGTATGCTCTTAACACCGCATGCATTTTCGTCACATATATAAATTTTATCTGTTATATCACACTCAAGGCTGCTTGTGCTGCTGCCGGTAATATTCATTACAGTGCGGCTTTCGCAGTATTTTATAAGTTCATCATGTGCTTTTTTATTTTCGGGAAGAGAATCACTGTCAATTGCAGAATAAATCTCATCCCAGAATGCATCATAGATAAGTTGTACACCGCCCTGACGCCCCTGTGCATCGGCAGTTGTAATCATAAAAATATCTTTATCAGGAACATATAATGCGAGTTGTCCTCCCATTCCAAATAAAACATAACCACCGTTTCTGGTGAGCCATATCTGGTATCCGTAACCCTGCATTTCTTCAAACGTGCCCTGTTTTCCATATGTATCGCTCTGGAGGCTTTTTGCAGCTTTGACATAGTCTTTTGGAAAATACTGCCTGCCGTTTAAAGCACCATCCCCTTTTATAAGCATCATCATAAGAAGAATATCCCTTGAAGATGCACACATTCCGGAACCGCCCATCTCAATGCCTTGAGGGTCTGTAAGAATATGGGCATCTTTAGAAAAGCCAAGTTCGTCAAGCCCCTTGCTTCTCAGGTAATCAAGAATAGTCATTCCCGATAATTTCTCAACAAGTGCACCAAGTACATGTGTTGAAGAAGTATCATATGAAAAAACAGTTCCGGGAACATGAGTTGGTTTAGTTGTAAAAAATGAGCCGACCCAGTCTGTAACACCTGGATTTTTATAAGTAGTCTTTGTATGACATGTTTTCATCTTCAGCATGTCACGGATAGTGAGCATTGCTGTGTATTTGTAAGTTCCGCTTTCTGGCTGCTTTTCCGGAAAATAGTCAACAATTTTATCATCAAGTTTAAGTTTGCCCTCTTCTGCAAGACATCCTATTGCCATAGAAACAAAACTTTTGGTAATTGAAAACATGCGGTGAAGAGAATCTTTATTATATGGTGCATAATAAGTTTCAGCACATATTTTTCCATGACGCATAATAATTGCACTGTGAAGAGGAAGCTGCTGCTTCTCAAGCCGTGTCAGAAAATTTTTAACAGCATAAGAAGGTATGCCGGTGCTTTCAGGTGAAGCTGTTTCAAAAATCATAAAATCCTCCTTGTTTTGCGAAGCAAAATGCGACTGCCCTTGCAGGAGCAGAGGATTTAGCCTCCTTGTTTTGCGAAGCAAAATGCGACTGCCCCATGCAGGAGCAGAGGATTTGGCCTCCTTGTTTTGCGAAGCAAAATGCGACTGCCCATGCAGAAGCAGAGGATTTGGCCTCCTTGTTTTTATTCATAATTATAATTCATACACCACAAAACGTCAAAAAATACTTTTAATTTCTTCACGATTGATGTAACATTACATATTATACTATGAAAAAATACTTTGAGGTAGAGCTATGACAGAACTGTTGTTGAAAATATTTATAAAAAACAGCAATGATACCGACAATCCTGTTGTAAGGCAAAAATATGGCATGCTTTCAGGAATTGTAGGAATTACATGCAATATAATTTTATTTTTACTCAAATTTCTGGCAGGAATTATTACAGGTGCAGTATCAGTGGCAGCAGATGCGTTTAACAATCTGTCAGATGCAGGCTCATCAATTGTTACATTTATAGGATTTAAAGTTTCAGGAAAGCCCGCAGATACTGAGCATCCGTTTGGACATGGAAGAATAGAATACATATCGGGTCTTATAGTTGCGGCGGCAATTATAGTAATGGGTGTTGAACTTTTCAGAAGTTCTGTTGCACGGATATTTAATCCTGATGAGATGTATTTCAGCATCTTATCGGTAATAATACTTGTTGGTTCGATACTGATGAAAACATGGATGTTTTTATTTAACCGTTCACTTGGAAAAAGACTTGATTCGGCAGCTATGCTTGCAACGTCCACAGACAGTCTTTCAGACTGCGTTGCAACAGCTGTTGTTCTTTTATCACTTTTATTATGGAAAATTACAGGAATTAATATAGATGGTATTGCGGGAACAATAGTTGCCATATTTGTATTTGTTGCGGGCGTACAGGCAGCAAGAGATACTTTGCAGCCGCTTCTTGGGCAGCCGGCAGATGAGAAACTTGCACATAAAATTGAAGATACAGTCAAAGAAGATGAACATGTTATAGGTGTGCATGATCTGATTGTTCATGATTATGGTCCCGGAAGAAGATTCGCGTCACTTCATGCAGAACTTCCATACAACATGGATATGCTTGATGCACATGAGATTATAGATACAGCAGAAAAACGTGTGAAAAATAATCTGGGATGCGATATTTCAATACATCTTGACCCGGTTATAACTGATGATGAACAGATTAACGAATTGAGAAAAATAACAAATCAGATTATCAGTACAATAGATGCAAGGCTTTCAATGCATGATTTCAGGGTTATGAGAGGACCGATGATGAAAAAGCTGATGTTTGATGTGGTAGTTCCATATGATTTTGAAATCTCTGATGATGTTTTAAAGAAAAAAATCAACTCATATATAAAAATTTATGATGAGAACTGTTATGCGGTTATAAATATTGATAGGGCGATGGTGCGTTAGTATGAAAAAAATTTGGGAATTTTTTGAAAATATGGATGAATGTATGTATGTAGCTGATATTGATACACATGAGCTTATATACATGAATAAAAAAGCATTAAATATATATGGATTTAAAAGTGTTGATGAAGTTGCCGGTAAAAAATGTTATGAAATTCTGCAAAACTCATCAAGTCCGTGCAAAATCTGTAACAATGAAGATTTATCAGTTGGACAGTTTAAGGAATGGCGTTATTTTAATCCGATTCTCAACAAACATTTTATTTTAAAAGATACAATTATCGAGGACGAAGGAAGAAGATGCCGTGCTGAGCTTGCACTTGATGTTACATTCGAGGAGCAGCAGAAAGGAATGGTTGACAACTACAGAGATCTTGAACTTGTCGTAAATAATGGCATACGTGTTGCATTTCAGGCAACATCACCTGATGAGGAAATTGATATTATACTTGAATATATGGGGAAAGCGTTAAATGCCGACCGTGTTTATATTGTTGAGAAAGACGAGAAAGACTTTGATAATAACACATATGAGTGGTGTGCAGACGGCGTGGAACCTGAAAAAGACAGTCTTCAGAATCTTGTGCCGGATATATGCAGAGGCTGGTATGATATGTTTGGCAAAGATAAGGACATTGTAATAGCTGATATTGATAAATTAAAGGTAGAAGAGGCCGATGTGTATGATATATTAAGCCGGCAGAATATCAAGGCACTTGTTGCCGTGCCTCTTTATACAGATGGAAAAATAAGTGGATTTTACGGTGTTGACAATCCTCCTCAAAAATATATGGAGTATGCACATAATATGCTTCAGATAGTAGGATATTTTATTTCTTCATGTATCAGGAGAAGAAATCTTTTAATGCAGCTTGAGAATATGAGTTATAAAGATGCACTTACAAAACTTGGCAACAGATTTCTTGTTGAAAAGTTTGTGAAACGTCTTGATAAGAATAAATGTATCGGTGCAGTCTACTGTGACATTACAGGACTTAAAAATGTTAATGACACACAAGGACATGAAGCGGGAGATAAACTGATTCTTCGTGCCAGTGATTGTTTAAAAAAAATATTTAGTGATTATGGAATATTCAGGATAGGAGGAGATGAATTTCTCGTATTATGTCCTGAAATTACAGAAGATGATTTATATAAAAAAACAGAGCAGTTAAAAGAATGTTCGAAGAAAAGCAATTCACTTATGGCAGTTGGTGCTGCGTGGAGAGAAAATTTCTATGAGGGTCTTGATAAGTTACTGACAGAATCAGAACATAATATGTATATAGATAAATCCGAATATTATCGTAAAGCTGGAATTGAGAGAAGAAAATTCTGAAAATAATGTGTGAATTACGACGGAGCCTGTTATATCCAGGCTCCGTCAAGTGTTATTATCTGTCCTGTAAGATAAGAAGGTGCATCAGCAAGCATAACAGCAAGCTTTCCGGCTTCGTCTGGTCTTCCCATTCTTCCTGCCGGGATTTCTTCAAAAAGACTGAGCTTGTCCTCGTCACTTAAAAAGGAGTTCATATCAGTATCTATTGCTCCACATGCAATTGCATTTACGCAGATTCCGCTTGGGGCAAGTTCTTTTGCAAGTGCTTTTGTGAGAGAATTGACAGCACCTTTTGTTGCAGAATATGCGGCTTCACAGCTTGCACCTGCATTTCCCCATACAGAAGAAATATTAATGATTCTTCCTGATTTTGCATTAATCATGTCCGGGATTGCAAAATGGCAGCAGTTATATACAGAACCGACATTTACATTCATGATTCTGTCCCATTCGTCTCTTGTCATATCCTGAAACAGTCCGATAATAGAAATACCGGCATTATTAACAAGAATGTCAACATTACCAAAATGCCGGTGAACCTCATCAAACATTTCCATAGCAGTGTTATAGTCACTTATGTCGCCAGTGAAGCTTTCGCAGCATACACCCAAATCTCTTATTTGTTTCTTTACATTTTCAAGCAATTCACTGTTTTTTGCACAATTAACAAAAATATTATATTCTTTATGATTATTTTTAGAAGCACTTTTTTCAGCAAAAGCAAGTGCAACAGCCCTGCCAATTCCTCTTGATGCCCCTGTTATAACAACAGTCTGTTTCATAATCCACATTCTCCGTAAAATATTTATTTTCTGAATATTAGAATAAACTGCAAAACTATTTTTTACAAGCAGATATTAAGTCAATCAGAAATATTTTATAAAAAATGTAGGCATAAGCATATTGACAAAATAAATATTGTGCATCATGACGAAAAATAATACAAATTAAAAAATTGCTAAAAATCTATTGACATCATTCTACAAAATATACAGAAGTTATCCACACTGAATAACCCTCATTTTATCCAAATTTTAAGTTATGCACCAAGTTATGCACATTATCCACAAAAAATATACACAATCCACATTGTGGATTATGTTGGTAACAGGAGAATAAATGTTTTGTTAATAAATCATAAATCGTGTTTTTGGACAAAAAAATACCCATATTTTGCTTGACAAAAATAATGATTGTCTAGTAGTGGCTTGAAATGGAATGTTGAACAATTAATAAATGAAAAAAGTATAAATTGCAAGAATTTACTTGCTAATATCTGAAATTATGTTATAATAATCACATCAGATGAGGAACGGCTAATAATATTGAAGATAAGGATATAAGGTGACAGATTAATGTGCCGTCGTATCTTGATAATCTATTAATAAAGGAGTTGGACATCATGCGTTTTATTATAACTGGAAGGAATATCGATGTAACAGAGGGTTTGAAATCAGCAGTCGAGGAGAAGCTTGGCAAGCTTGACAGATTCTTTGCTCCTGAAACAGAAGTTAATGTAACACTTAGCGTTGAGAAGGAAAGACAGAAGATTGAAGTTACTATACCGGTGAAAGGAAATATAATCCGTAGCGAGCAGGTCAGCAGTGATATGTATGTATCAATTGACCTCGTTGAAGAAGTTATTGAGCGTCAGCTGAAGAAATATAAGAACAAGATAGTTTCAAAGCAGCAGAATGCGGCAGCTTTTGCACAGGAATTTGTGGACAAGGATTACGATGATGAAGATGATGTAAAGATTATCAGAACTAAGAGATTTGGAATCAAGCCGATGGATCCTGAAGAAGCATGCGTACAGATGGAACTTCTCGGACATAATTTCTACGTATTCTTCAATTCAGAGACAGAAGAAGTCAACGTTGTTTACAAGAGAAAAGGCAATACATACGGATTGATAGAGCCTGAACTTGATTAATTAACATGACAATTTAATATGATTTAAGCCGGCCGGATGTTATGTTGCTGTACTATACAGAAAATATAACATCCGGTTTTTGGACTTTTATTAAAAAAATTGACAAATTTGAATAAAACATAATTGAGATATGTCGCATATATAAGGCGTTCTACTTGCTTATATTATTATTTGGTGTTACAATTATGAATAATTTGAGTTTAATAATATTGCATTTTAAGGAGATTATGGAATGGGATTAATGCAGAAGCTGTTTGGTACACACAGCGAACATGAATTAAAACGAATATATCCAATTGTAGATAAGGTAGAAAGCTACCGTGATGCTATGGGTGCATTAAGCGATGAGCAGTTAAAAGGAAAGACAAAAGAGTTTAAGGAAAGGCTTGCAAAAGGCGAGACACTCGATGATATTCTTCCGGAAGCTTATGCTGTTGTCAGAGAGGCTGGTAAGAGAGTGCTTGGAATGGAGCATTACAGAGTCCAGATTATCGGTGGTATTATTCTTCATCAGGGACGTATAGCAGAGATGCGTACAGGTGAAGGTAAAACGCTTGTATCAACACTTCCGGCATATCTTAATGCTTTGACAGAAGAAGGCGTACTTGTTGTAACTGTAAATGATTATCTTGCAAAGCGTGATGCTGAGTGGATGGGTCAGATTCACAAGTTCCTTGGCCTCAGTGTTGGTATTGTTCTTCATGATATGAAAGATGATGAAAGAAGAGCAGCATATGCATGTGATATTACATATGTTACTAACAACGAATTAGGATTTGATTATCTTCGTGATAATATGGCTATTTACAAAGAACAGATAGTTCTTAGAGGACTTAAATACTGTATTATCGATGAGGTCGATTCAGTTCTTATCGATGAAGCCAGAACACCGCTTATTATTTCAGGACAGAGCGGCAAGTCAACAAAGCTTTATGAATTGTGTGATGTACTTGCTCGTCAGCTTGTAAGAGGTGAGTATAAGGGCGAGATGACAAAGATGCAGGCTATCATGCAGGAAGAGATAGAAGAAGATGGTGATTTTATCGTCAATGAAAAAGATAAAGTTGTCAATCTTACAGAACAGGGTATTCATAAAGTTGAGCAGTTCTTCCATATAGATAATTATGCCGATCCTGAAAATCTTGAAATCCAGCATAATGTTACGCTTGCACTTCGTGCACATAATCTTATGTTCAGAGATAAGGATTACGTTGTCAAAGACGATGAGGTAATGATTGTAGATGAATTTACAGGACGTATTATGCCGGGACGCCGTTATTCAGATGGTCTTCATCAGGCAATTGAGGCAAAAGAGCATGTAAAAGTTAAGAGAGAAAGTAAGACACTTGCAACTATTACATTCCAGAATTTCTTTAATAAGTTTGAGAAAAAGGCAGGTATGACAGGTACTGCTCTCACAGAAGAAAAGGAATTCCGTGAAATTTATAACATGGACGTTGTTGAAGTTCCTACAAATAAGCCGGTTCAGAGAATTGATTATGATGATGCTGTATACAAGACAAAGAAAGGCAAGTTTAATGCAGTTGTGCAGTCTGTTATAGAATCACATGAAAAAGGGCAGCCTGTACTTGTAGGTACAATTACAATCGAGACATCAGAGCTTGTAAGTGAGATGTTAAGAAAGAAAGGAATACCTCATAATGTACTTAATGCCAAGTTCCATGAAAAGGAAGCTGAGATTGTAGCAGAGGCAGGTAAGCATGGTGCAGTTACAATTGCGACAAACATGGCTGGCCGTGGTACTGATATTAAACTTGATGATGAGGCAAGAGCAGCAGGCGGATTAAAGATTATTGGTACAGAAAGACATGAGAGCCGACGTATCGATAACCAGCTGCGTGGACGTGCCGGACGTCAGGGTGACCCGGGTGAATCAAGATTCTATATTTCACTTGAAGATGATCTTATGCGTTTGTTTGGACAGGAACGTCTTATGAATGTATTTAACAAGCTCGGTGTCGGTGAAGACGAACAGATTGAGCATAAGATGTTAAGTAATGCAATTGAGAGTGCACAGAAGAAGATAGAGACTAATAACTATGGTATAAGAAGCCATCTTCTTGAGTATGACCAGGTAATGAACGAACAGCGTGAAATCATCTATGCAGAAAGAAACAGAGTTCTCAATGGTGAGAGTATGCGTAATTCAGTTCTCAAGATGATTACAGATTTTGTTGAAAGTGTTGTAAACTGCTGTATCAATGATGATAAAGATGCAAAAGAGTGGGATTATAAAGAAATCAACGAACTTCTTCTTCCAACGATACCTCTTGCACCGGTTGAATACAATGATACAATAAAGAATAAAAATGAGCTTCTTCACAGTCTGAAAGAGCAGGCAGTAAAGTTTTATGAAGATAAAGAAGCATTATTTACAGAACCAGAACAGATAAGAGAGATTGAGCGTGTAGTTCTTCTTAAAGTTATCGACCGTAAGTGGATGGATCACATTGATGATATGGATCAGTTAAAGCAGGGTATCGGACTTCAGGCATATGGTCAGAAGGATCCTGTAATCCAGTACAAGATGATGGGATACGACATGTTTGATACAATGACACAGGGAATTACTGAAGATACAGTAAGACTTCTTATGCATATTCAGGTTGAACAGAAAGTTGAACGTGAACAGGTTGCCAAGGTAACAGGAACTAACAAGGATGATGGTCCGTCTGTAAAAGGTCCTGTAAAACGAGTAGAAAAGAAGATATATCCGAATGATCCTTGTCCATGTGGAAGTGGAAAGAAATATAAAAACTGTTGCGGAAGACAGGCATAATCGGAAAAAAGGAGTAATTGTGGTAGAATTAGACCAGTTCAGATATAAGATTTCGGGATTTGAAAAGCCAATGGAACAGATAAAAAAGTCATTGGATTTAGAAAATAAAAAGAAAAGAATAGAAGAACTAGAAGCTGATATGGAGGCTCCTGGCTTTTGGGATAATACAGAAAAGTCACAGCATGCCATGAAAGAATTAAAAACGCTCAAAAGCTCATTTGAAAAATACAATGAGCTTGAGCAAGGGCTTGAGGATGCCAAAACACTCATAGAGATGGCAGATGAAGAAAATGATGCTTCTCTTATTCCGGAAGTTGAGAATGAAATTAATTCATTTGAAGAAAAACTTGAAGATTTAAGGATTGAAACACTTCTCTCAGGTGAGTATGACAAAGATAATGCTATCCTTACATTGCATGCAGGAGCAGGCGGAACAGAGGCCTGCGACTGGTGTCAGATGCTTTTCAGAATGTATACAAGATGGGCAGAGGCTAACGGATATACAACACAGACTCTTGATTATCTTGAAGGTGAGGAAGCCGGAATTAAGTCTGTTACAATAGAAGTTTCCGGAGATAATGCTTATGGACATTTAAAATCAGAGCATGGTGTACATAGACTTGTAAGAATTTCACCATTTAATGCGGCAGGAAAAAGACAGACATCGTTTGTATCATGTGATGTAATGCCTGATATTGATGAAGATGTTGATATTGAGATTAATGATGATGATTTAAGAATAGATACTTATCGTTCGAGCGGTGCCGGTGGACAGCATATTAACAAGACATCATCTGCAATCAGAATTACACATATTCCGACAGGAATAGTAGTTCAGTGTCAGAATGAACGTTCACAGCACCAGAATAAGGATAAAGCTATGCAGATGCTCAAAGCAAAGCTGTATCTTATGAAGCAGCAGGAAAATGCTGAAAAAACATCAGATATCAGAGGTGATGTCAAGGATATTAATTTTGGTAATCAGATACGAAGCTACGTTTTGCAGCCATATACAATGGTAAAAGACCATAGAACAAACAAAGATATAGGCAATGCGCAAAGCGTTCTTGACGGAAATATTAATCCTTTTATTAATGCATATCTTAATTGGGTTAATACAGGTAAAAAAGCAGATTAAAAATATAATGTATATACAAAAGCATGATAAGGAGGTATTTTATGTCAGATTACATTAAACCTGTAGTGTTTAAAGTCGGTAACGAAATGTATGGTGTAGACATTAATCTTGTACAGTCAATAGAACGAGAGATTCAGGTTGTTCCGGTTCCAAATTCAATGCCGTATATTAAAGGCATTGTAAATTTAAGGAGTGAGGTGATACCTGTATACAGTCTCAAAAAGAAATTTGGACTTGTTGATAATGGTGTGAGCGAAAATACAATTATTATTGATACAAAAAATGTTAAACTTGCACTTGAGGTTGATGAGGTAGTTGAGATAGGCGATATTGAACCTGAAAATATTGTTCCTATGCCGGAGATTGCTCTTAATGCACAGACACAATATATGCCTCGTGTTGCCAATGTTGATGGTAATCTTATAATTCTTCTTGATGTTACAGAACTTTTAAGTGAGGAAGAGGAAGCTGTTGTAAAGCAGATGGCAGAAGATATGAAGTAATCAGCTAATATCACAGGATGGTGATTAACATGGAAAATTCAGGTAAAATAGAAAGGTCAGCGGGAATACTTATGCATATAAGCAGCCTCCCGTCGCCATTTGGTATAGGAACATTCGGCAAAACAGCGTATGAATTTGTGGATTTTGTTGCACAGGCAAGACACAGATACTGGCAGGTGCTTCCGCTTGGACCAACTACATACGGAGACAGCCCGTATCAGTCATATTCTGCTTTTGCAGGAAATCCATATTTTGTGGATCTTGAGATGTTGACTGATGACGGAATATTAGACAGAAATATATATGAAGATATAGACTGGGGCAGCGGCGATTATGTGGATTACGAAAAAGTCTACAATAACAGGTTCACTGTTTTGCATGAAGCATACAAAAATTATAGACAGAAACTCAGTGAAAGCCGTGTAAAACTTGCTGCCGGACTTCCGGAATATAAGAAGTTTGATAATTTTAATAAAACAAATGCATACTGGCTTGATGACTATGCACTTTTTATGGCTCTCAAATGGCATTTTAACCAGAAGTCATGGCAGGACTGGGATGAAGATATTAAATTCCGGACACAGAAGGGCATGCAGAAGTATAAAGAACTGCTTGCAGACGAAATCGGATTCTGGAAGTTTGTCCAGTATGAATTTGATAAACAATGGAAAAAACTCAAAGAATATGCCAATGAAAATAATGTAGATATAATAGGAGATATTCCTATTTATATGGGGCTTGATAGTTCAGATGTGTGGGCGGATGCAGGTGAATTTCTGCTGGATGAGAATCTTACGCCTGTTAAAGTTGCAGGGGTTCCGCCTGATGCTTTTTCTGAACTTGGACAGAAATGGGGAAATCCTCTTTACGACTGGAATAAGATGGAAGCTAACGGATTCAGGTGGTGGAGAGCCAGAATGGCACATTCTGCTGAATTATATGATGTTATAAGAATTGATCATTTTATAGGAATAGTAAAATATTATACAATTCCGGCTGACATGCCTGATGCAAGGCAGGGTTCATATGAGCAGGGACCGGGACAGAAACTTCTTGATGTTATCAATGAAGCTATCGGTGATAAAAAAATTATTGCAGAAGATCTAGGAGTATCACTTCCAGAGGTTGATGTGATTTTAAGAGAAAACAATTATCCTTCAATGAAAGTCCTTGAGTTTGCATTTGGCGGCGACAGAAAAAATCCGCATCTTCCATATAATTACAGTGATAACTGCGTAGTGTATGGCGGAACACATGACAATGAAACACTTATGGGATATTTTACCGGACACAATGAGTGGGAGCTTGGCTATGCTTTTGATTATCTTGATACAAGAGACAGGGCAAGGATGGTAGATAACGTATTCCGTGCAGCATATTCAAGTGTTGCATGTCTTGCAATATTTACAGTTCAGGATATTTTAAAGCTTGGAAATGAAGCACGAATGAATATGCCTTCAAGCTTTGGAAATAACTGGAAATGGAGAATGAGAGCAGGGTCGCTTAATAATGACCGTCTTAATGAGATGAGATATCTGGCAAGTGTATTTGGAAGAGAATCATAATAATTAATATAAAGACACATAATCTGAGAATGCGGTATCCGGCTATACTGTACAATCAGGTTATGTGTCTTTTTTTCTAAAAATCACATATAAGGTTGCATTGTTATAAATAATATGATAAGATTCTTTCTGTGAAAAACACATGTGTTTCGCACACGAACAACAAAACACATGTGTCTTTTGTAGGAAGACATCCTGTGAATTATGACTGATGTCAGAAAGGTATGAGGATATGACTGAGGACAGTAAATATTACGTTGTCAAACAGAAGGCACTGCCGGAAGTTCTGCTCAAAGTTGCACAGGTCAACAAAATAATTGAGACAAAGAGAATGTCTATAGCTGAAGCTACTGAATCGGTTGGAATCAGCAGAAGTTCTTATTATAAATATAAAGACGATATTTTTCCTTTTAGAGATAATGTAAAAGGCAAGACAATAACATTTGTATTATCAATGGATGATGAGCCGGGAATTCTGTCGGTTGTATTAAAGACAATTGCAGAATATAAAGCTAATCTTCTTACTATACATCAGACAATACCTGTAAATGGTGTTGCCTCGCTGACGTTAAGTGTTGACATACTTCCAACAACGGGAGATTCAGCAAAGATGATAGAGCAGATAGAACAGCTTTCAGGTGTCAGATATTTGAAAATTTTAAGCAGAGAGTAATCGTACAAGATGAATAAATAATGAGAAAGAGGAAATTAAGATGGCTAAAATTGCAGTTTTAGGTTATGGAACAGTTGGTTCCGGAGTAGTTGAAGTATTAGAGACAAACAAAGACTCTATTACAAAAAGAGCAGGAAGAGAAATTGAAGTAAAGAGTGTTCTCGATTTGAGAGATTTCCCGGGTGATCCGATTCAGGAAAAAATAGTACATGATGTGGACGTTATCATCAACGACCCTGAAATAGAAGTAGTTGTTGAAGTTATGGGCGGTGTTGAGCCGGCATTTACATTTGTAAAGAGAGCACTTGAAGCAGGAAAGAGCGTGTGTACATCAAACAAGGCACTCGTTGCTGCACATGGACCTGAACTTCTTGAGATGGCAAAGAAAAGAAATCTTAACTTTATGTTTGAGGCATCAGTTGGCGGCGGTATTCCTATTATAAGACCATTAAACCAGTCTCTTACAGCGGATGAGATTACAAAAATAACAGGAATTCTTAATGGAACAACAAACTATATCCTTACAAAGATGGATAAAGAAGGCAGCACATACGAAGAAACATTAAAAGAAGCACAGGAACTTGGTTATGCCGAGAGAAATCCTGAAGCTGACGTTGAAGGGTTTGATGCCTGCCGTAAAATTGCAATTCTTACATCGCTTGCATATGGCTCAACAGTAAAATTTGAAGAAATCCGTACAGAGGGAATTACAAAAATCACAACAAAAGATTTCAAGTATGCAGAAAAACTTGGCTATGTAGTAAAGCTTCTTGCTACAAGCTGCAAAGAAAATGACAAAGTATATGCTATAACAGCACCGTTTATGATTAATTCAACACATCCGTTATACAATGTAAATGATGTGTTAAACGGAATATATATTCATGGTAATGTTATCGGCAATGTAATGTTTTTTGGTGCCGGAGCAGGAAAACTTCCTACGGCAAGTGCCGTTGTAGCTGACGTTGTAGACTGTGTAAAGCATAAAGGCAAGAATGTCATGACAGTATGGAGCGTAGAGAAACTTGAACTTGGTGATGCAGATGATGAAGTAAGAAAGTTCTTCGTCAGAGTAAAAGGTAATGTCTCAGATTTATCAGCAGTAAATGCAGCATTTGGAAATGTGCAGACTGTTACTGTAGATGAGATAGACGGAGAGTTTGGATTCATTACAGAGCCTATGTCAGAAAGAGCATTTGCTGAAGCAGCAAAAAAGATAGATATGATTCATAGAATAAGAATCGATGAGACTACAATTTAATTGTCAGCCTGATTAACTGTAATTTACGGTTTGTATAAAAATTATCGTCAGTGCATATACTTGCACGGGAAAGGAAGAAAAATGAAATATTTAATTATTCTTGGCGATGGAATGGCAGATAAGGATATTCCTGAACTTGGAGGAAAAACACCGCTTGAGTATGCGGATACACCGACAATGGATAAGTATTCAAAGATGTCAGAGATAGGAATGGTACATACAATACCTGATGGAATGGCACCGGGAAGCGATACAGCTAATTTATCAGTTCTTGGCTATAATCCAAGGGATTATTACACAGGACGTTCACCACTTGAAGCATTAAGCATCGGTGTTGACATGAAGACAACAGATGTTGCGTTAAGATGTAATATAGTTACAGTTTCAACAGATGAGCTTCCATATGAAGAAAAGACAATTATTGACCACAGCTCAAGCGAAATTTCAACAGAAGATGCGGCTGTTCTTCTTGAGGCAGTAAGAAAAGAGCTCGAAAATGATATATACAAGTTTTATGTGGGAACAAGTTACAGACATCTTACAATATGGGATAAAGGCGAAGTTGTAGACCTTACTCCTCCGCATGATGTACTTGGACAGAAAATAGGACAGTATCTTCCAAAAGATGATAAATTAAAAGAGATGATGAAGAAAAGCTATGATATTTTAAGCAATCATCCAATTAATGTTGAGAGAATGAAAAGGGGACTTAATCCTGCTAATTCGCTCTGGTTCTGGGGTGCAGGCACAAGACCGATGCTCACTTCATTTGAAGAAAAGACAGGTCATAAAGGTGCGATGATTTCTGCTGTAGATCTTCTTAAAGGAATTGCAGTCGGTGCCGGCATGAAAGTTATAGAAGTAGAGGGGGCAAACGGCGGTCTTGATACTAATTATGAGGGCAAGGCTGACGCGGCAGTTGGTGTGCTTTTAAATGGAGGATGTGATTTTGCATATATTCATCTTGAGGCACCTGACGAAATGGGTCATCAGGGAAGTTATGAACGCAAAGTAAAAGCAATTGAAAACCTTGATAAGAGAATTATAAAACGTGTTGTAGAAAAGATGGAAGCGGCAGGAGAAGATTTCAGGATGTTAGTTCTTCCGGATCATCCTACACCGGTGGCTATAAGAACACATGTCTCTGACCCTGTTCCATATATGTTATATGACAGCACAGACAAAAAGAATAATACATGGTCATATAATGAAAAAGATGGCGAGGCAAGTGGAAATTATATTGCTGAGGGTCATACAATAATAAACAGATTGTTTGAAAAATAGTTGCATAAGAAAAATAAAAAGAAGATGGAAAGGTAATAATAACAATGATTAAAGTTGTAAAATTTGGCGGAAGCTCACTCGCCAGTGCAGAACAGTTTAAAAAAGTCGGTAACATAATAAGAGAAGAGGAGAGCAGAAAATATGTTGTCCCTTCAGCTCCGGGAAAGCGTTTTTCTGAGGATACAAAAGTTACAGATATGCTTTATAAATGTTATGCAGAAGCAGAAGAAGGAAAAAATTTCGATAAACAGTTAAAAGCAATCAAAGAGCGTTACAATGAGATTATAAAGGGTCTTGGACTCAAACTTTCATTAGAAGAACAGTTCGAGACAATCAAGAAAAACTTTGAAGCAAAAGCAGGAAAAGATTATGCTGCTTCAAGAGGAGAATACCTTAATGGTATTATAATGGCAAATTATCTTGGATATCAGTTTATTGATGCTGCAAATGTAATCTGTTTTGATGAAAATGGAGAATTCGATTCAGAAAAGACTAATGAAGTATGTTCAGAAAAGCTCGCGGCTACAGAAAATGCTGTAATTCCGGGATTTTATGGTGCAATGCCAAACGGAAAAGTTAAGACATTTTCAAGAGGTGGTTCTGATGTGACAGGTTCAATAGTTGCAAGAGCTATCAAAGCGGACGTGTACGAAAACTGGACAGATGTTTCGGGTTTCCTTGCAGCAGACCCAAGAATAGTAAAAAATCCAAAGCCAATCAAAGTTATTACATACAGGGAACTTAGGGAATTGTCTTACATGGGTGCTTCCGTTCTTCACGAATCAGCAATTTTCCCGGTAAGAAAAGAAGGAATTCCGATTAATATCAGAAATACAAATGCACCACAAGATCCGGGTACAATGATTGTTGAGACAACATGTAACAGACCGGATTGTGTAATTACTGGTATTGCCGGTAAGAAGGGATTCGTATCAATAAGCATCGACAAAGATATGATGAATTCAGAAATCGGATTTGGAAGAAAAGTTCTTCAGGTGTTTGAAGATAATGGCATATCATTTGAACATATGCCATCAGGAATTGATACTATGACAGTATTTGTTCATCAGGATGAATTTGTTGAAAAAGAACAGAAAGTTCTTGCACAGCTTCATCGTGCAGTAAATCCTGATTCGATAGAACTTGAATCAGATCTTGCACTTATTGCTGTTGTAGGACGAGGAATGAAGAATAATTCAGGCATTGCTGCCAATATTTTTTCAGCACTTGCAAAGGCAAAGATTAACATTAAGATGATTGATCAGGGCTCAAGTGAGCTTAATATCATTATCGGTGTACGCAACCGCTATTTTGAAGATGCAATCAAGACAATTTACAGCGTATTTGTACCAGTAGAGGAGCAGTAAAACAAATAGAAAAATTAAATTTTATCCCGGCAGGAAAGCAATTGTGGCATTTGTTATCAGATGTTTTCCGGCCGGGATATTTTTGCGAAAATATATAATGGAGAACTGTATACAATAAAAATAATAAAAAAACAAAAAATAAATACAGCTTGCTAAACTTCGTTTAGAATGGTAAAATAAAAAAGAAAACATAACATAAAAATGACAATGTTTAAGGAGTAATATTCAGAGAATGGAAATCACAAAGAAAATAGCAGAAGAGTTAAGCGTTAAGCCGTCACAGGTTGAAGCGGCAGTAAAGTTGATAGATGAAGGATGTACGATTCCTTTCATAGCCAGATACCGTAAGGAAGTTACAGGTTCACTTAATGATGAACAACTTCGTAACCTTGATGACAGACTCAAATACCTTCGCAATCTTGAGGATAGAAAAGCACAGGTAATAGCAAGCATAGAAGAACAGGGTAAACTTACAGAAGAGTTAAAGGCACAGATTACAGATGCACAGACAATGGTGCTTGTGGAAGATTTATACAGACCCTACAAGCAGAAAAGAAGAACTCGTGCAACGATTGCAAAAGAGAAGGGACTTGAGCCTCTTGCACAGTTCATACTTGCACAGAATACAGACAAGCCTGTTGAAGATGAGGCACAGAAGTATATAAGCAGCGAGGAAGGCAAAGAAGTTGAGGATGCAGCGGCAGCGATACAGGGAGCACTTGATATAATTGCAGAACAGATTTCAGATGTCGCTGATTACAGAACATATATAAGAGATATAACTTTCAAGGAAGGAAAGATAGTTTCTGCTGCCAAAGATGCTGATGCAGAGTCTGTATATGAGAATTATTATGATTACAGTGAAGCACTTTCAACAATTCCGGGACACAGAATACTTGCATTAAACAGAGGTGAGGCAGAAAAGTTCCTTGCTATAAAAATAGAGGCACCTGTTGACAGAATTTTAAGGTATCTGGAGACAAAGACGCTTACATCAGATAATGAATATACAACACCATTAATCAAAGAGGTTGTAAGCGATGCATATGACAGGCTTATTGCACCTGCCATAGAAAGAGAGATAAGAAGCACACTCACAGATACGGCACAGGACGGAGCTATCAGGGTATTTGGTAAGAATCTTGAACAGCTTCTCTTACAGCCGCCAATTGCCGGTAAAGTTGTACTTGGCTGGGATCCTGCATTCAGAACTGGATGCAAACTTGCAGTTGTCGATGCTACAGGAAAAGTTCTTGATACAAAAGTTATATATCCTACAGAGCCACACAATAAAGTTGAACAGTCAAAGCAGGAAGTTAAGAAACTTATAGATAAGTATAATATAACGCTCATTTCATGCGGTAATGGAACTGCATCAAGAGAGTCAGAAAAAATCATAGCAGATATGATTAAAGAGTACGATTTGAAAAATGTAGATTATGTAATAACAAATGAAGCAGGTGCATCAGTGTACTCTGCAAGCAAACTTGCAACAGAAGAATTTCCTGATTTTGATGTGGCACAAAGAAGTGCAGTGTCAATAGCAAGACGAGTTCAGGATCCGCTTGCTGAACTTGTAAAGATAGATCCAAAGTCAATCGGTGTTGGACAGTATCAGCATGATATGAACCAGAAAAAGCTGAGCGAAACACTTACAGGTGTGGTTGAAGACAGCGTTAATAAAGTAGGCGTTGATTTAAATACAGCATCTGCATCACTTCTTGAATATATTTCGGGAATATCAAAAGCTGTTGCAAAAAATATTGTGGATTACAGAGAAACTAACGGAAGATTTACTAATAGAAAACAGCTTTTAAAAGTTGCAAAATTAGGACCTAAGGCATTTGAACAGTGTGCAGGTTTCATGCGTATAAGCGGAGGTGATAATCCGCTTGATGCTACAAGTGTACATCCGGAAAGTTATGATGCCGCAGCAAAACTGCTTGAAATATTAGGATATAATATTAACTCTATAAGTTCAGGCGAGTTAATAGGGCTTGGTAAAAAAATAAGCGATCTCCATGAAATGGCAGAGGAAGTCGGCATTGGCGAGATAACACTTGAAGATATAGTAAAAGAACTTGAGAAACCTGGAAGAGACCCAAGAGAAGAGATGCCAAAACCAATACTCAGAAAAGATGTCCTTGATATGAAAGATTTAAAACCAGGAATGATTCTTAAAGGGACAGTAAGAAATGTAATAGATTTTGGTGCTTTTGTGGATATCGGCGTACATCAGGACGGACTTGTCCATATTTCACAGATGTGTGCTGACAGAAGAGTTGAGCATCCGCTTGATGTTGTGAGTGTCGGAGATGTTGTAGATGTACGTGTTATAGAAGCTGACCCGGCAAAGAACAGGGTTTCGCTATCAATGATTCTCGACGAAAAAGAGGCTGCTAACCGTAAAATGTCAGCGAATAAAGGCGACAGAAAAAATGATGCTTCAAAGAGAGATAACAGAAAGCAGGGACAGCATAAGAAAAAAGACAATGGACTTAATCTTAGTTCATTATCAAGATTTATGAGATAATTGTGCGGACAGCGAAACAAAGCCAATGTCTGCAAGAGACATTGGCGGCGTTTGATAAATATAGTTAATAATACAAACTGGAGTATTGAAATGGGTGAACAAGAACAGAGAGTAGAATTTGAAACACGAATAGGTGCAAAAGAACTGATGGATTTTAAAATATACCATAATTATCACAGCGTGAGTGGTATTGCATCACTGCTTTTTGGCATAATAGCATTGGTGATATGCATAGTTTCAATTAACAGAGTGAATATATCATATACACTTATGATGGGATTTTTTGGACTTTTCTTTACAGTGTACACACCGATTGGCATGAAGAGAAAAGTTAATAAACAGATAAAAACAGTTCCAGCATTTGCAGAGCCTGTAAAATATGTCATAACACCTGAAAAGATAACTCTCAGTCAGGGCGAAGTATCAGAAGAACTTTTATGGGATGATATATTTACGATAAAATGCACAGGAAAGAGCATGATTTTATATATAACATCAGTGAGGGCTAATATAATACCTCTTGAATGCATTGACAGACAACAGGCAGAAAACTTTATAAAAATAGCAAGAGAGAAACTCAAGCCGTTTCAGGTTAAGTTAAATGATGCATCAGTAATAAACAAGTGCGGACGGTGACAGATATGGTAAATGTGATAGAAACATTTGATGCAAAAGAAACATTTGCATTAGGGGAAAAGATAGGAAAAGAAGTACAACCAGGAGATATATTCTGTCTTGAAGGTGACCTTGGCGTTGGGAAGACAGTATTTACACAGGGGTTTGCAAAAGGGATTGGCATAACAGAACCTGTTAACAGCCCTACATTTACAATAGTTCAGGAGTACAAAGAAGGAAGAATTCCCTTATATCATTTCGATTTATACAGGATAGCAGATATTTCGGAACTTGATGAGATCGGTTACGAAGAATATTTTTATTCAGAAGGAACATGTCTTGTTGAGTGGGGAAATCTATATCCGGAGATATTCCCTGAAAATACCATAAAAATTGAAATAAGCAAAAACCTTTCAAAAGGTTTTGACTACAGAAGAGTAACGATAGAAAAGCAGCAAAAGGAGGATTAACATGAGGATACTTGCAATAGAAAGTTCTGCCGTGACAGCATCAGTTGCAATTCTTACAGATGATACACTTACGGCAGAGTATACTATCAACTATAAGAAAACTCATTCACAGACACTTCTTCCTATGATAGATGAGATATGTGATATGACAGACGTTAAGCCGGATGAATTTGATGTGGTTGCGGTGTCAACAGGCCCGGGTTCTTTTACCGGATTAAGGATAGGCGTTGCAACAGGAAAGGGCATTGCACTTGCCACAGGTATCAAGATGGCAGCAGTTCCGACACTTGATGCAATGGCAATGAATATGTATGGCACTGGTAAGCTTATATGTGCTGTCATGGATGCTAGAAGGCAGCATCTCTACAACAATATATTTTTCTTTGATGAAAACAACAGACTCTGTAGATGCAGGGAACAGTCGCTTGATTCATATGATCAACTTGCTGCTGAATTAAATGGCCTTAACAGAGATGTAATATTTGTCGGTGATGGCATAAATGCCGCAAGAGAATATTTTGATAAATATTTAACATGTAAATATGAATATGCACCGGCACATATGACAACACAACGTGCCGGAAGTGTAGCTATGCTGGCAATGCAGATGGCAGCAGAAAATAAACTTGTTGATGCGGATGATGTAAAGCCCGATTATCTTCGCCCGTCACAGGCAGAGCGTGAATTTGCACAGAAAAAGGAGCCTAAGTAATGCTTAATATAAGAGCTATGGAAGAAAAAGATATTCCACAGGTCGAAGAGATAGAAAAAAAGATATTTTCACTGCCGTGGTCAGAGAAGTCATTTCATGATGCATGCAGTGATGAAAATAATATATATCTTGTCTGTGAAGACGAAGGCACAATTGCCGGATACTGCGGATTATGGACGGTGTTTGGTGAGGGGAATATTACGAATATGGCAGTTCATCCTGATTACAGAAAAAAAGGTATCGGAATGATGCTTATGGAAGAGATGGAAAAACGTGGAATACAGAAAAAAGTAGATGTATTTTTTCTGGAAGTGCGTGAAAGCAATGACGCAGCACGAAGATTATATGAAAAAATGAAATACAAACAAATAGGTATCCGCAAAAGATTTTATGAAAGACCGGTTGAGGATGCTATAGTAATGTCGAAAATGTATACGGAAGGAAATATATGTTAGATGTATGTTTGCTGGGAACCAGCGGAATGCTGCCATTGCCTGACAGATGGCTGACATCACTGATGACCAGATATAATGGAAGCAGTCTTTTGATAGATTGTGGGGAAGGAACACAGATTGCAATAAAAGAAAAAGGATGGAGTTTTAATCCGATAGATGTAATTTGTTTTACGCATTATCATGCTGACCATATAAGCGGACTTCCGGGGCTGCTTCTCACAATAGGAAATTCTGACAGGACAAAGCCTGTTACGCTTGTCGGGCCTAAAGGTCTGTCAAGAGTTGTTGGGGCACTGCGTGTGATAGCACCGGAACTTCCGTTTGAACTGAAATTTATAGAACTTACAAAACCGCAGGAACACATTTCAATAAATGGCTATGAGATAGAGGCATTTAAAGTTTCTCATACGGTTGCATGTTATGGGTATTCTATAAGTATTCCAAGAATAGGAAAGTTTGATGTGGAAAAAGCTAGAGAACTTATGATACCGCAGAAAGCGTGGAATAAGCTTCAGCATGGAAATACGGTTGAGATTGATGGAACTGTATATACACCGGATATGGTAATGGGAAAACCGAGAAAAGGTTTGAAAGTTACATATTGTACAGATACAAGACCGGTTACGGCTATTATAGAAAATGCAAAACATTCCGATTTATTTATATGTGAAGGAATGTATGGCGAAGAAGATAAAGACAGTAAAGCAAAAGAAAACAAACACATGACATTTTCAGAGGCGGCAGCACTTGCAAAAGATGCAGAAGTTGCAGAGATGTGGCTGACGCATTTCAGCCCGTCACTTGTAAGGCCGCAGGAGTATATACGTGGAATACAGAAAATATTTGAAAATGTCACAGCAGGTACAGATGGTAAAACGGTTGAACTTCAATTTGAAGAAGGGTAGCATTTAAAGATGCGGAAATGGAGGCGTGAGATGAAAAAATATGTAAAAACAATAATAATTGTAAGTGTTCTGGCACTAATGTGCATAGCCTATTTTTTCTATCTTTCAAACAGGAAATCGACAAAAGATGCAACTGATAAGTCAGTTGGGAATCAGGAAGTGGCAGCATTAACAACAAAAGATATTGATAAAAATTATCCTGAGTCTCCAAAAGAAGTTGTTAAATTGTATGCAAGAATAACAAAGGCATATTACAAGACATCTCTTACGGATGAACAGATAGAAGCACTTGGAACACATGCAAGAAAATTATTTGATAATGAGTTAAAGTCAAAACAGACAGATAAAGAATTTCTGGATGCATTAAAGGCTGATATAGCGGATTATAATTCGGCAAAAAGATATATAGCTGATTATACAATGGATGGCAGCCAGGCAGTAAAATATACAACTATTGATAATAAAGAATATGCATCATTGGTAGTGCTTTATAATGTCCGTGAGGGAAGTAAACTTCACAAATCATATACCAGATTTGTATTAAGGAAAGATTCCGATGGAAAATGGAAAATATTATACTGGGAGCTTATTAAAGGAAATAATAGCACACAGGAATAGAAAGGCATGGAAAGCAGTATGAAAGAACAGGAAGAAGTATTAATTCTTGCTATAGAAAGTTCATGTGATGAGACAGCGGCAGCTGTTGTAAAAAACGGAAGAACTGTTTTGTCAAATATAATAAATTCACAGATAGATATTCATACATTATATGGCGGTGTAGTACCGGAGATAGCATCAAGAAAACATATAGAAAATATTAATCCTGTAATAAACATGGCGTTAAAAGAGGCGAACGTAACACTGGATGATATAACAGCTATAGCTGTTACATATGGTCCGGGACTTGTAGGAGCGTTGCTTGTGGGTGTTGCGGAAGCAAAAGCTATTGCATTTGCAAAAAATAAACCACTTGTGGGAGTACATCATATAGAAGGGCATATATCAGCCAATTATATAGAGCATCCTGAATTGGAACCTCCATTTGCTGCACTTGTTGTATCAGGAGGACATACACATCTTGTAATGGTCAATGATTATGGTGATTATGAAATTATTGGAAGAACGAGGGATGATGCGGCTGGGGAAGCGTTTGACAAGGTCGCAAGAGCTGTAGGACTCGGTTATCCGGGCGGACCAAAGATAGATAAATTGGCAAAAGAAGGTAATCCGCATGCAATTGAATTTCCAAGAGCACATGTAGAAGATTCACCATATGATTTTTCGTTTAGCGGAATAAAATCAGCGGTTCTCAATTATATAAACCAGTGTGAGATGAAAAATGAAGAGATAAATAAAGCTGACCTTGTGGCATCGTTTCAGAATGCTGTAGTGGACGCACTTGTATCAAGGGCAATGATGCTTGTAAAAGAAAGAAATATTGACAAGCTGGCAATTGCCGGCGGCGTTGCATCTAATTCAGCATTAAGAGAGGCACTTTCAAGTGCTTGTGAGGAAAATGGAATAAAATATTATTCACCATCTCCTAAGTTATGTACAGATAATGCGGCAATGATAGGAGCTGCCGGGTATTATGATTACATAAAAGGTGTAAGGCATGGCTTTGATCTTAATGCGGTTCCAAATCTCAAACTTGGTGAAAGAATATAAATTAATAAAAAATATAAAAAATGCCGGGCATATTATATTGTGTCCGGCAAAATTCAGACATGGAGAAAAATATATGGGCAGCAAAGAAAAAGCATTAACAGCGGCAATAATACTTGCCGGAGGCAAAGGCAGCCGAATGCAGTCAGAGATTCCAAAACAATATATGAAAATAAATGGACGACCGGTAATATATTATGCACTGGAAGCATTTTCTGAAAGCAGCGTTGACAAAATAGTTCTGGTTACAGGGAATGCATGTATTGATGGTATGGATGAAAAAACATATTGCATAGAAAGAATAATAAAACCGTACAAATTTGAAAAAGTAATAATAGTTACAGAAGGTGGAAAGGAACGCTATAATTCTGTATATAATGGGCTGGAGGCACTGAAAAAGCATGGCAAGGTACCGGATTATGTTCTCATTCATGATGGAGCAAGAGCGTGTATTACAACTGATTTGATAGAAAAGTGCATATGCGAAGCCGAAAAATACAAGGCATGCGTGGCAGCAGTACCTGTCAAAGATACAATAAAAATATCTGATGAGAATGGATATGCCGTTAATACACCCGACAGAAATACATTGTGGCAGATACAGACACCACAAAGTTTTGAATATGAACTTATAATGGATGCATATGAAAAAATGATTAAAGATTCAGCCAGAGGTAATATAACTGATGATGCAATGGTTGTTGAAAAATATACATCAGTCAGAGTGAAATTAACGCAATCATCATATAAAAATATAAAAATAACCACACCGGATGACATAATAATAGCCGAAAGTTTTATTAAAAAATAAATTAGAACTAAGTGAGATATAAAAAAGGATGGATGCCGGAGATAATAAGATACTTATAATGCAGAATTTATGCGGAATTGTGGGCGTGAAATAATAAGGAATAAAAAAGTTAAAAAAAATCAAATAAAAGTGTTGACAAAGTTAAAACAGAGTGATAATATAAACAAGTCGTCAGCGAGCGGCACAATTAAATAAGTATTATGGAGAGGTACCGAAGTGGTCATAACGGGGCGGTCTTGAAAACCGTTTGTCTTCACGGGCACATGGGTTCGAATCCCATCCTCTCCGCTAAGAACCACTTATACGTAAGTGGTTCTTATCTTCTCTAAAGTGCAGGATGATGCATTTTGGGATTTGGATATCTTTAATGCAACAGGTTATAACAATCATGTTATTACATATATTACAATGGCAAGTTTAACAATGAGCTTATCTGGTCGATAGCCGGTTGAACAAATTTTGTAAAAAATAAAAAACTTGTTGACAAACATTAAAATGAATGGTATTCTATTAAAGCTGTCGGCGTAAACGACAGTGATGAACACTGATAACTGAACAGTAAAACAACCCTGAAAATTCTTTAAGAATTATT